>Ga0209295_1000102_pt1 | contig 113057 bp, 116 predicted proteins | sample Porto_5metaG_FD_187428 | JGI IMG/M metagenome (GOLD analysis project Ga0209295, IMG submission 187428) | Marine algal microbial communities from Porto, Portugal - Porto_5 metaG (SPAdes) (version 2) | ecosystem: Host-associated > Algae > Red algae > Unclassified | place: Portugal: Porto...
CAAGAAATAGTCTGGTGACAATGGCGAAGAGGTCACACCCGTTCCCATGCCGAACACGGAAGTTAAGCTCTTCAGCGCCGATGGTAGTTGGGGGATCTCCCCCTGTGAGAGTAGGACGTCGCCAGGCATATCGTTCCGCAGTAGCTCAGTGGTAGAGCTATCGGCTGTTAACCGATCGGTCGCAAGTTCGAATCTTGCCTGCGGAGCCATCATATGGAGAGCTGTCCGAGTGGCCGAAGGAGCACGATTGGAAATCGTGTAGGCGGTTAATGCTGTCTCAAGGGTTCAAATCCCTTGCTCTCCGCCATAACTTTTCTTCTTATTAAGGCCCATTGGTCAAGCGGTTAAGACACCGCCCTTTCACGGCGGTAACACGGGTTCGAATCCCGTATGGGTCACCAACACTTTTTATTCGAAAGTAAAAACAAACAACCATGATTTTGGAGGATTAGCTCAGCTGGGAGAGCATCTGCCTTACAAGCAGAGGGTCGGCGGTTCGATCCCGTCATCCTCCACCATTATTTTTTACAAAGCGTAAGCGGAGTAAAATAATATGTGTAACTTAACAAATTATATCGTCGCGGGGTGGAGCAGTTCGGTAGCTCGTCGGGCTCATAACCCGAAGGTCGCAGGTTCAAATCCTGTCCCCGCAATACCATTTTTGACTTGGGATAGGATAATCCTTTATGAGTCACGCATGGATAGTTATTTTGACTGTCGCGAGATAATGAAAGTTATTTTGCTGACGCAAAAAACTCTGGTCCGGTAGTTCAGTTGGTTAGAATGCCTGCCTGTCACGCAGGAGGTCGCGGGTTCGAGTCCCGTCCGGACCGCCATTTTATTTTTACATAGTGGCTCAGTAGCTCAGTTGGTAGAGCAATGGACTGAAAATCCATGTGTCGGCGGTTCGATTCCGTCCTGAGCCACCATTTTTCACTATTACTTGATGCCGGTGTAGCTCAACTGGTAGAGCAACTGACTTGTAATCAGTAGGTTGGGGGTTCAAGTCCTCTTGCCGGCACCACTCGAGTGATTTAATATGTGGAGGGGTAGCGAAGTGGCTAAACGCGGCGGACTGTAAATCCGCTCCTTCGGGTTCGGCAGTTCGAATCTGCCCCCCTCCACCAAGATTTTTTACGCAGCGTCAGCGAAGTAAAATAATCTTCCTTAAACTTTGCGCAGCGAAGCGGATAGCAAGAGAAATCACTGGAATTTAATTATTTTTCATAGGGGTATAGTTTAAAGGTAGAACGAAGGTCTCCAAAACCTTTGGTGTGGGTTCGATTCCTACTACCCCTGCCAATTTATTTCATGGCGATTGTGGCGAAGTGGTTAACGCACCTGATTGTGGTTCAGGCATTCGTGGGTTCGATTCCCATCAGTCGCCCCATAAAAGTCACATTTTCATTTCCGTGACATATACTATCAGTGGGCTATAGCCAAGCGGTAAGGCATCGCACTTTGACTGCGACATGCGTTGGTTCGAATCCAGCTAGCCCAGTAGTGCGGAAGTAGTTCAGTGGTAGAACACCACCTTGCCAAGGTGGGGGTCGCGGGTTCGAATCCCGTCTTCCGCTCCAATATTAAGGCGGCATAGCCAAGTGGTAAGGCATGGGTCTGCAAAACCCTGATCACCGGTTCAAATCCGGTTGCCGCCTCCAAATGTAATGCCGGTGTGGCGGAATTGGCAGACGCGCACGACTCAAAATCGTGTTCCTCTGGAGTGCCGGTTCGATCCCGGCCACCGGTACCATTCGCGGGTGTAGTTTAGTGGTAAAACCTCAGCCTTCCAAGCTGATGATGAGGGTTCGATTCCCTTCACCCGCTCCAACTTACATACGATAGACTTTCTCATTAGAGGGAGTCTTTTTTTATTGTTTATTTATGAAAAGTCATCTATTTAGCATCGTTTTCAACGTTATGGACGCTTATCTGATCGACTGCGCTCTATTTACTTTCGAATAATACCAATATATTTTCAAAACTGGACCATTTATTTTCAATTCCACGATTTTATTTTCAAAAACTCTACTTTTATTTTCAATTCCAACATTTTATTTTCAAAAACGCATTTCACCCTACGTGCACCTAACCGAACCACAAAGAAAACAACCTTTTCATTTACCCAGACCACACTCTAACCAAACCCATCTAGTCAAAATTTTGCACCTTCTTTGTCAATTGAGTTCCCCTTTTTAAGAAAGCGCTGCCATTATAATGTAAGAAAGCGATTACATAATTAGGGGTGGTGATACGGGTGGAACCAAAGATTCAGACTGGACCAGTAAGCCCAGACGTACAAATGAAAGCAGTGACGAAGAAGAAGTTTAAGTATAAGAGCTTGCTGACGTATGCTGCCTTTGTTGGACCGGCACTTTTATTTTTCTTAGTGATTCAGATTCTTCCGTTCTTGATGGGTGTGTATTATTCGTTTACTTCATGGAATGGTGTCAGCTCGGTTGTTGAGTGGGTTGGGTTTGAGAATTATATTAAGATCTTTACGGATGATAAGACGTTCTTTAATTCTTTTATGTTTACGACGAAGTTTATGTTTGCGGCTGTGTTTATTAGTAACTTAATAGGTTTTGGATTTGCGTTACTGTTAAATGCGGCATTGAAAACCCGTAATATTTTACGGACAGTGTTTTTTATTCCGAACGTGATCGGTGGATTGCTACTCGGGTTCATCTGGCAGTTCATTTTTGTTAAAGGGTTTGCATCTCTCGGGAATATGACGGATATAGGATTCTTTAAAATGCCCTGGCTTGGTGATGAGACGACGGCATTCTGGGGGATTGTCATTGTGTTTGCGTGGCAGATCAGTGGTTATATGATGGTCATCTATGTTGCGGCATTGCAAGGGGTGGATAATTCACTTTTGGAAGCAGCGAGGATAGATGGAGCATCAAACTGGACGTTGTTGACGAAAATTATCATTCCGTTGATTCTACCGGCGTTCACGATTTGTTTCTTCTTGACGATTTCAATGGCCTTTAAGATATTCGATTTAAACATCTCGTTAACAGGTGGGGGACCTTTCAATTCTACACAATCTGTTGCGATCAATATTTATCAAGAAGCATTCCAGAATAACCGTTATGGCCTGGGAACAGCGAAATCGATCCTGTTCTTTGTGGTAGTGGCAGTGTTTACGACGATTCAGGTGATGGTGACGAAGAAGAAGGAGGTTCAGGCGTAATGGGCAATCGCTATACGAAAAGAACGTTTGTATTAGAGATTATCGGTATTGTCATAGGGCTCATTTTCCTTATCCCTTTCTACTTCGTACTGATCAACTCAGTTAAGCCGTTTGCAGCGATTTTGATCGATGCGGCGGCGTGGCCAAAGGAATTTGTTTTCTCTAACTATGCGAAAGTGTGGGAGATCATCAACTTCCCCCGTGCATTTTGGAACTCATTGGTCATCACCGTTTTCAGCAACATTGGATTAGTGATTATCAGCTCCATGGCGGCGTGGAAGATGGTACGTACGCCAGGAAAGTTCAGCAAAATCTTGTTTGTCATCTTTGTGTCAGCCATGGTCATTCCGTTCCAGACGGTGATGATTCCTCTTATGAAAGTAGGGGGGACGTTGGGACTTACGAATAGCATTCCTGGTTTGATCATCATGTACTTCGGATTTGGCGTACCACTTTCTCTTTTCTTATATCATGGATTTGTGAAAACCGTTCCGATTGAGATTGAAGAATCCGCGATGATTGATGGCTGTAGCCAGTTTGGTGTGTTCTGGAGGATTGTATTCCCTTTACTTAAGCCGATAACAGTAACCGTGATCATTCTGAACACTTTATGGATTTGGAATGACTATCTGCTTCCCCTTCTTGTATTGCAGGATGCGGAACTGCGCACGATTCCACTGGCAGCAAGCTCGTTCTTCGCTCAGTATACGAAGCAATGGGATATGGGTCTTGCAGCATTGGTGCTTGGCATTACACCGATCATCATTTTCTTCTTATTTTTACAGAAGCATATCATTAAAGGTATTGCTTCAGGGTCAATCAAGTAGATATAAAGTTTCTGTCGAGATGGTCTATCATTGATACAGAAATTTATATAAAATAATTTATATCAGGGAGGTCAATCCATTTTATGAAACGTATACTTTTACTTTGTATGTCTTTGGTTTTAGTATTTGGAATTATTGCTGGCTGTTCTTCTAAAGACACTACAAGCAAATCAGGTGGAGAGTCTGGATCAGGTGACGATGTAGTAACCCTTAATTTCTTCCAGTTCAAGGTTGAAATTGCCGATCAGCTTCAAGAAATGATTAATGAGTTCGAAGCTGAGCATCCAAACATTAAGATTAAGCTTGAAACAGTTGGTGGAGGTGCCGATTACGGCGCAGCATTGAAAGCGAAATTTGCTTCTGGTGAAGAGCCGGACATTTTCAACAACGGTGGTTTTAAAGAGTTAGAGCTTTGGAAAGAAAAGTTAGCGGATCTTTCTGGTGAGCCATGGGTTGAACATGTTCTTCCAATCGGTAAAGTTCCGATGACGGATGAAGATGGCAAGCTTTATGGTATGCCGGTTAACCTTGAAGGCTACGGATTTGTATATAATAAAGATCTATTTGAAGAAGCAGGGATTACGGAGCCGCCTGCAACGATTGATGAATTAAAAGACGCTGCGAAGAAGCTTGAAGCGAAGAAAATCACACCTTTCTCAGCGGGTTACGGCGAGTGGTGGGTAATTGGTCAACATTTACTTAACATTCCGTTTGCTCAGCAGGAAGATCCGGATGCGTTCATCGCCGGACTTTATGATGGTTCTGAGAAAATTGTAGGAAACGAAAAGTTCAAGCAATTCAAAGAAGTTTTAGATGCTGAGCTTAAGTATGCAAATGATAATCCATTAACGACGGATTACAATACACAAGTAACGCTATTTGCTTCTGGTGAAACTGCGATGCTGCAACAAGGGAACTGGACTGAGAATATGATCACTGAGATCAATCCTGAGATCAACATGGGCTTCCTTCCAATTTCTATCAGCAATGATGATAGTGCTGATCGCCTTCCTGTAGGTGTACCGAATAACTGGGTATTAAACAAGAACTCCGAGCATCTTGAAGAAGCGAAAACCTTCTTGGAGTGGATGGTTTCATCTGAAACTGGTAAGCGTTATATCACGGAAGAGTTTGCGTTCATCCCTGCGTTCGATAACATCGAGCCAAATGGTCTTGGAGACTTAGGTCAGTCTATCCTTGACTACTCTAAAGAAGAGAAGACGATTCCTTGGACTTGGTTCAAATGGCCGGATGGAGCGAATAAGGAATTCGCTGCAACAATCCAGGAATATGCCGCAGGGAAAATTGATTATGATACTGTACTTGAGCGATTCCAGCAAACATGGGATAACTTGAAGTAAATCGAATAATAGAAAGCATGTCTACTTAGGGCATGCTTTCTATTTTATAAGTTTAATAGGAATATTTCGAAAAAACACTTCCAAGAGCGGGGAAAAACACTTTATACTAGTGTATAAGTGAGACCTGGGAGGTCCGTCCCTCATGTTAAAGACCAGCATCCGGAATAAGTTGATTGTGTTGTTGATGATTACGACGATTGTGCCGTTTGGCAGTTCGATTATCATTACATATTTGTATACGAAGGATTCCATAGAGGAGCAGGTGGTGGAGGAGAGCAGCAATCTTCTTTATCAGGGAAAGGTGAATCTGGAGAGCTATATTAATGAGCTTAACGGGTTAACTCTATCACTCTATAATAATCCTGATTTTATTAACTTCATGAGATCACCCAGTCAAGAGAATAATTATTTGACGATCGGCATTGTAAAGAATGTTGTGCAAACGATTCTCTACACGGGTGATACAATTAACGGGGTACGTATTTCCTTCGCAGATGGTGACCGCGTCATCTCGGCAACAAAGCGCTCTACCGTTGTTTTTTCCAATAAGGTAAGGGATTCGCAATGGAAATCCTTCAGAAATGCAGAGCGCAGCCCTTATAACATGTATATTGAACCAACACATAGTCAGGAAGAAAAGAATATCAACCGGTCGAAGGATATTGTCACGATTCACCGGGCATTCCGAAACGTTCCCGGTGATGAAGTGCTTGCGTATATTTCATTGGAGGTTTCGCCTGACAAGATCATCGATTTGAGTAGAAACCTGTATAACGCTAAGTCAGAAGAATTCTACCTTCTTTCTTCCGAAGGGGAAATGATTTATAGTTCGGACCGGGATGTGTCGGACGATGGCAACAACCAGAAGTGGATTAAGAGGATAATGGAATCAAAAGATATTTCAGGGACACTCGAGTGGAAAGAGGACTCCTTCAACGGGGTGATGATGTACGACCAGCTTCCCGCTTCGGCCGGTGGTTGGTTGTTAGTGAAACGGGTTCCTTACGTGAATCTTTATGAAAGCGCATTTAGTGTGGCAAAGATTAATATTTTATTCGGAGTACTCGGATTATCCCTAGTGGTCCTGGCTACGCTCTTTGTATCGTTTAAAATTACATCACCAATAAGGATTCTGCTTCAAAATATCCAGCAGGTTGAAAAAGGGAATATGAAGGTACAGTCTGAATCGTTCGGTTCTGATGAAATCGGGATCCTCGGCTTCCGGTTTCATCAGATGATCGAACGGATCAATCATCTGATCAATCGTGAGTACAAACTGGAGCTCGAGAACAAGACGAATCAATTAAAGGTCCTCCAGTCTCAAATCAATCCACATTTTCTGTATAATGCCCTGCAATCCATTGGAACGATTGCTTTGAAGAACAAGGTTCCCCAAATCTACTCCCTGATCACCCACCTTTCCAAAATAATGAGGTACGGGATGAACATGGAGGAGGATGTGGTTCCATTAAGCAAGGAAATCAATTACACGAACGCCTATCTTCTTTTACAAAAAGAGCGTTTCGGTGAAAATCTGGATTACAGTGTAGATGTAGAAGAAGCGGTGAGGGAGATCCAGGTACCGAAGATGATCCTTCAGCCTCTCATTGAAAACTACTTCAAACACGGCTTCGATATCCGGGACGGGGTGGGACGTATCTGGTTATCCTGCTTTCAGGATAAGGGAGAACTGGTGATGATTGTCCGTGATAATGGAGTCGGCGTAACCGAAAGTAGACTTCGGGAAATAGGGGAACATTTCAAGGCAGATGCCTGGAATAAAACGGGGGATGAGACCAATATCGGACTGAAGAATGTGTATGTCCGTTTAAAGCTCTACTATGACCACCAGGCCACTTTACAGCTTGAAAATCATGATGAGGGAGGCTTTATGGTCACCATGAGGCTGCCAATAAGAATGGAAGGTGAAGCAAATGAAGGCAATCATCATTGACGACGAAAAGCATGTGCGTGAGGGGTTACTTTTATTAGCGGAATGGGCCAAGCATGGAATCCATACCATTCTGGAGGCGGAAGATGGAGACCAAGCCATCGAATTGATCACAGAGCACCGGCCGGAGATCATTTTCACTGATATGAGGATGCCGAAGCGGGATGGCATCACCCTTCTAAAATGGCTTCATGGCTCTGACCTTAAAAGTAAAACCATCGTTGTAAGCGGGTATGATGATTTCGAGTATATGAGAAACGCGATCTTTTATAAAAGCTTTGATTATATTCTGAAGCCGATTGAACCGGATGTGCTAAATGAAACACTGGATAAAGCGGTAAAAGAATGGAATGAACAGGCTCAATCAAGAAAATCCCAAGTTGAGGAAAATCGAGTGATGAATGAGGTAAAGCCCCTCTATTGGGATCGGATATTCTCAAGTCTCTGTGAGAAGGAAAGCATTACCACAGAGATGGTAGAAAAGGTTGAACAGGAGTTTGGGATTACCATTACAAAGCTTGCAAAGACTGTTGCCCTCATCCCCATCAAACCGATCGTGGAGAAACTCTTTCAAGGAGACCGGGACCTTGCCTTTTTTACGCTTAGCAATATTTGCAATGAATTGCTGCGAAAGCAGAATGATGGCGTTTGCTTCCGGAATGGGAACAAAGAAGAAGAGCTTGTGATACTCTTCTGGAATGATAAAAGTGTGACGTATCTGTTAGAGGAAATCTACTCATTGATCTATCAATATAGTAAACTCTTTACGATCATTGCACTTGGGCAGAAGTCTAAGAAAATAAATGAAGCGTATGAATCTGCTTTACAAGTTTATCTTAAGCATTCCCTGCTCGATCAAAAGAAAATCGTCACCCATAAAGATATGAAGCCGAGACCCCTGCTGCACCTATTGGATCACTCCAATGAGTTGAAATGGGCCATTCGTTCAGGCAGCGGTGATCAGGTACAGTCCCAGTTAGAGAGGATATTTTCACAGATGGGAACGGAGCATGCACTGTCACTTGAGCAGCTCCAGATGTGGGAAAATCAGTTTGAGTTATTACGGAATAATTGGTTGAAAGAGTATGAGATTCAGCATCCAGAACCATTCTATCGGGGTCAGGATTATTGGAATGAGGACGGCTCGTTTTCGTTCAGGAAATTTAAAGAGGAAAAGGCGAAAGAGTTCAGTGAATTAATTCAAACCCTTTTAAAGGCAAAGTATCAGCGGGAAAAGAACAATATGCAGCAGATTGAAGAATATCTTCAGCAGCACTATCAAGAAGACATCAATCTACAGGACATTGCCGATCGTTTTTACTTGAGCAGGGAATATATTTCACGTAAGTTCAAACAGGATCATGGATCTACCATCACGGATTACGTTACGAATATCCGGATGGAAAAAGCAAAGAAACTGCTTGGAAACCCTTATTTGAAAATCTATGAAGTTGCCTATGGTGTAGGGTTTGGGAATGAGAAGTATTTCAGTAAAGTATTTAAAAAGCACGTCGGTATGACACCAAATGAATACCGGCATTTACAATCAAACACTTAACTTGGAGGTTTTACAATGTTGAACGTTACAGTATGGAATGAAAATCGTCATGAGCAGAAGAATCCGAAAGTGAGAGAGGTGTACCCTGAAGGAATTCATGGTGCCATTGCCTCCTTCCTGGGAGAAGCATCATTCAATGTGAAAACGGCTACATTAGATGAGGGTGACCACGGACTAACAAAGGAAGTATTAGATGGTACAGACGTATTGGTTTGGTGGGGACATATCGCACATGATGAAGTGAAAGACGAAGTAGTTGAAAGAGTGAAACAGCGTGTCCTTGATGGAATGGGATTAATCGTCCTTCATTCAGGTCATTTCTCTAAAATCTTCAAAACATTGATGGGTACTTCCTGTGACCTGAAATGGCGGGAAGCTGATGAGAAAGAACGCATCTGGATAGTCGACCCAAGTCATCCGATTACATCCGGCCTGGGTGAATACATCGAACTTGAAAAGGAAGAAATGTATGGAGAGCATTTTGACATTCCGACTCCTGATCAGCTTGTGATGGTGAGCTGGTTCGAAGGTGGGGAAGTGTTTAGAAGCGGGTGTACGTATCAGCGTGGTAACGGAAAAGTATTCTACTTCCGTCCAGGCCATGAAACGTATCCAACCTATTACAATGAAGACGTTCAGAAGGTCATCGTCAATGCAGTGAATTGGGCATCCCCTGTAGAGCATGCAAGACCTGTATATGGAAACGCACAACCTTTAGAAGAAATCAAAGGATCTAACTAAAAAACAAGAGGAGGAAAAATCATGAGTAAATTAAAAATCGGGGTAATCGGGTGTGGAAGCATCGCACAGCATCGTCATCTGCCGGAATATGCAAACAATGAAAACGTAGAAGTGGTAGCGGTGTGTGACATCGTGGAAGAACGGGCATGGAAGATGGCAGATGCAGTCGGAGCAAAAGCGTATACCAATCATAAAGAACTATTGGCGAACGCTGAAGTGGAAGCTGTGAGTGTGTGTACACCGAACTACCTGCATGCACCGATTTCCATCGATGCTCTGAACGCAGGAAAGCATGTATTATGTGAAAAGCCTATGGCCACTTCAAGTGAAGAAGCTCAAAGCATGATTGATGCCGCTGCTAAAAACGGTAAAAAATTGATGATCGCTCATAACCAGCGTTTTGTCCCTTCTCACCAAAAAGCGAAGCAGCTGATTGAAAGTGGTGAAGTAGGTAAAATCTACAGCTTCCGTTCTGCATTTGGACACGGTGGACCTGAAGGCTGGAGTGCTGACGGGAAAGACAGCTGGTTCTTCAAAAAGGACGAAGCGTTCATCGGTGCCATGGGGGACCTTGGTGTTCATAAAACCGATCTTCTTCGTTACATCTTAGGGGAAGAATTTGCCGAAGTCGGTGCCTTTGTTGAAACTAGTGCAAAGGAAAATGCAGATGTGGATGATACGGCTGTTTGTGTATTAAAAACTGAAAGCGGTACAATCGGTACACTTGCAGCAAGCTGGTCTTATGTATCTAAAGAAGACAACTCTACGATCATTTATGGAGAGAAAGCGATTCTCCGCTTAGAGGATGATCCAGTCAACTCCCTAATTGTTCAATATGTAACCGGGGAAGTAGTGAAGTATGAGCTTGGCGGCATTCAAACAAATGACGATGGCGGCCAGACGAACTCCCGTGTGATCGATCAATTTGTTCACAGTATCCTTCATAATGCAGAGCCTCCTGTACCGGGTGAAGAAGGAAAGAAATCTCTTGAGGTTGTTTTGTCTGCTCTGGAATCAAGTGAAACAAAACGAATCGTAAAGCTATAGAGGTGAATGCATCAATGACCAAACTTCGGATGGGAGTGATCGGCGTTGGGGGCATTGCCCAAACGCGTCACATCCCTACATTTATTAAACTATCAGATTCTGTATCCATTGAAGCAATCAGTGATATTAATCCTGTCACTGCTCAAACCGTGGCAGAAACCTTTAATATTCCGAACGTGTTCAGTGATTATCGGGACATGTTCGGGCATGTGGATGCTGTGACAATTTGTACTCCGAATAAATTTCATGCGGAAATTACGATTGCCGCGCTCAAAGCGGGTCTCCATGTGTTTTGTGAGAAACCGATGGCCATGACTCCTGAAGAATGTGAAATGATGATCGAAGCAGCGGAACAGTCAGGGAAGATTCTGGCTATCGCTTATCATTATCGTTTTATGAAGGACTCTCGTGCTGCGAAGCGAGTGATCATGGAAGATGAAATTGGCGAACCAATGGTCGCAAGGGCAAGAGCGATCCGCCGCCGCAAAGTCCCTGGCTGGGGAGTGTTTACCAACAAGGAGCTGCAAGGTGGTGGCAGCTTGATCGACTACGGATGTCACTTTCTGGATCTATCCCTATGGCTCCTTGGGAACCCTGCACCTGTTGAAGTAACAGGGACGACCTATAACAAGCTTAGTAGAATGCCAGATCAAGTGAATCAGTGGGGAGATTTTGATAAAGAGAAATTTGAAGTCGACGACCATGTTACGGCTTATATCAAGTTCGATAACGGTGCATCCATGCTCTTCGAAACGTCTTGGTCGGCAAACGTCAAGAGTGATGAAGAAAGCATGAGCATCTCAGGGGAAACGGGGGGAATCGATCTATTCCCGTTCCAGATGAACCAAATGAAACATGGCATGCTTCTGAATAGTGAAGCGGATTGGGTTCCCGGTGAAGATGATCCCAGTCTTCCACAAGCCCGGAACTTTACCAACAGCTGTCTGGGTTTAGAGGAGCTGGTTGTGAAGCCCCAGGAAGCTATGCAAGTGTCTCAAATCATTGATGCCATCTACAAAAGCAGTGAAACCGGACAAAGCATCCGATTGAAATAGGAGGAAGCACAAATGAAACTAGGCGTATTTACTGTATTATTTTCACAAAAAAATCTTGATGAAATGCTTGATTATGTAAAAGAATCCGGGCTTCACGCAGTCGAAATCGGCACGGGGGGATATCCTGGAAATGCTCACTGTGACCTGGACGCCCTTTTAGAAAGCGAAGAAAAGAGAAGCGAATACTTAGAGAAAGTAACATCAAGAGGCTTGGAAATCAGTGCCTTCAGCTGTCACGGAAATCCCATCTCTCCAGATGCAGCATTTGCGGAAGAATCCCATGTGGCACTTCAGAAAACGATAAAGCTCGCAAGCTTGATGAATGTAACGGTTGTTAACTGTTTTTCTGGAACAGCAGGTGACCATGAAGGAGCAAAGCATCCGAACTGGCCTGTATCCCCTTGGCCGAATGAATATGGGGATATTCTCAAATGGCAATGGGAAGAAAAATTGATCCCATATTGGAAAGAGATAGGGAAGCTTGCAGAGGATCATAACGTAAAAATCGGTTTAGAGCTGCACGGAGGTTTCCTTGTTCATACTCCGTATACGTTATTGAAGCTTCGTGAAGAAACATGTGACGCGATCGGTGCCAACCTGGATCCCAGTCACCTGTGGTGGCAAGGAATCGATCCGGTTGCCGCGATTAAAATACTAGGTAAGGAAAATGCGATACATCATTTCCATGCGAAAGATACGTATATCGACCAAGACAACGTCAACATGTACGGTCTGACGGATATGCAGCCATACGGAAGCATCCAAACGAGAGCGTGGTCATTCCGTTCAGTGGGTTGTGGACACAGTCTGCAGGAGTGGTCGGATATGATGAGTGCACTGCGCACTTTCGGATATGATTATGTGGTAAGCATCGAGCATGAGGATCCGATCATGTCGATAGAAGAAGGCTTCGGACGCGCCGTGAAGAATTTGAAGTCGATCTTGATTGAAGAGCAGCCATCGGATATGTGGTGGGTGTAGGGTTTATAAGGAGGGAGTCCATTGGGCTCTCTTTTTTTGTGGGGTAGTGCCGTGATTGTGTTAGTCTCAAATAAGAGGTGATTAATTTACATTTAATGTAAATTTACTGAGATCTCTTGAGATTAGCTAGGGGTTCTCGTACAAGATTCTCAATAAAAAACAGGATCCCACCAACCAGGAATCCTGCTCAAACTTCTATCCACCTACCACTTCAAAGGATCCTTCCCCACCATGAATCCCGATGAACATATCCATTAACGATTTCGTGAGTTTACCGCTTTCTTCTATAGAAAGGGAAGGCTTCAGAAAGATGATCTGAACGGCATTGTTGGTTTCTTCGCCGACGGGTGCACGGTTTGAGTCAACGAATGGACTTCCGAAAGGTCCGTCCCCATCACAGGCGACGATCAGGTTTTCCAGGGAATTTTCCCGGCCGTTTAGTCCTGTATAGGTTTGTCCTGTTTCCCCCACTTTTATCTCTATGTTGTCTCCCTTAAGTTGAGCCCTGTCGTAAATGCCGATGGGCACTTCGTATTGAAGGGAGAAGAAGTTGTTGAGATCGATACTTGAGTTAATCGTGCTCAGATAATTCTGTTTTTTAACCCGGCGAAAGAGCGCTTCGGCAGAATGACGGTAGCGATTCGGGTCCTTTCCTGTTTTCTTGAAGATGTCCCGCCACGCGGCAATTCCTTCTATTTCCGTCACATTTTTATCGTGAAGGTCAAAGAAGATGGATTCCTGGAACAGTTGAAGTCTGCCTTTCAGCATTTGAGGAGAAGCGCCGACTTCGATATGATGGTATTGAATGAATCCCACTTTGAAATCAGGGATTTTGGACGTTATAGGTGAATCGATGGTGATTTCCACTTATTTTCCCTCCACATTTGTTTTAAAATAGTTTATCATAATACACGTTGCCATTTCACGTAAGTAGCCGTAAATATATTAATAGATGGAAGGAGGAACGGGCAATGGATATGGATCAGTTAAAACAGGATATCATTGATTATAGTAAGGAAATCGGGATTGATAAAATTGGCTTTACGACAGCAGGTGCGTTTTCGGAAATGAAGAACAGGCTTCTTCGTCAGGAAATGCTAGGGTATCAATCCGGTTTTGAAGAGAAAGACATTGAGAAACGGGTCGATCCTTCATTAATCTTCGAGAGTCCCAAATCGATTATTGCCATTGCCCTTGCCTATCCTTCAAAGATGAAGAATGCTCCACAAAGCAAACGGGGAGAAAGACGTGGGATCTTTTGCCGGGCATCATGGGGGACGGATTATCACCATGTGCTTCGGGATCGTCTTTCAAAGTTGGAAGAATATATCGTATCAAGAGTTCCACAAGCACGTTTTAAATCAATGGTGGATACTGGTGAACTTGTGGATCGTGCTGTGGCAGAGCGGGCAGGCATTGGCTGGAGCGGAAAGAACTGCTCGATTATCACGCCCGAGTTCGGATCCTATGTGTATCTCGGGGAAATGGTGACAAACCTTCCGTTTGCTCCTGATACACCAATGGAGGACCAATGTGGTACATGCAATAAATGCGTGGATGTCTGCCCTACGGGAGCTCTTATAGAAGGCGGTCAGCTGGATGCTCAGAAATGCATTGCCTTTTTGACGCAGACGAAGGGCTTTCTTGCGGATGAGTACCGGGTAAAGCTTGGGAACCGTCTATATGGATGTGACACCTGCCAAACGGTATGTCCTGAAAATAAAGGGATGGACTTTCATTTTCACGAAGAGATGGAGCCGGATCCAGAAATTGCAAAGCCGCTATTAAAGCCGCTTTTAACAATCAGTAACCGTGAGTTTAAAGAAAAATACGGTCATGTATCCGGTTCATGGAGAGGGAAGAAGCCGATTCAGCGAAACGCGATCATCGCACTCGCCCATTATAAGGATACAACAGCCATTGACGATCTGATTGATGTGTTGAAAAAAGATGTGCGGCCTGTCATTCGAGGTACCTCGGCCTGGGCTCTCGGCAAAATAGGCGGGGTAGAAGCAGAAGTTGCATTACTCGCGCAGCAATCGGTTGAAACGGATGAGGAAGTACTAAACGAAATTCAAAAAGGTCTTAACCTTATAACCAAATAATCTAAAAGGATAAACTCTCATTATCACCTGAGTTTATCCTTTTTTGTTTTGAACAGTCCTTTCCCTGCATAACAATTAGGGAGGAGGGAAGACAATGATCAGAAAGCTATTAATGGAAAAGGTCCAACATGTGATTGATGAATATACAACTCGTAGTCAGTCAGACTATCACAGTGACAAAGTGAAAAGAAAAAAGGAATCTTGTCTTCAGCGGAATGCGGAAATTGTAAAGGTGGATGCAGCAGGGAAAATCCAAAGCATGACACCTCAGCGAAATGAAACACAAAACATTTTATATGATGTTCATTATAAATATCTTATTAAGCAAGGTGATCTTCTTTATCTAGAAGAGGAAGTAGAGAATAGACATGCATCCTTTTATAGGGATAAGATCTATGAAGACAGCGAGATTCCAATTCACTTTGAAGAGAATGTCGTACGTGAAGAGAGTTCCACCTTCGACGGGAAAGAGGCTAGAGTGGCGTATCAATATGATCGGCTGAGTGCGGTGCAATATGCTGAACGATGGTGGAACAGCTATAACCCTGCGTTTAAGAAGTTTGAGAATGATTGCACGAACTATATTTCACAGTGCCTCCATGCCGGGGATGCTCCCATGCGGGGATATCCGGCGAAGGGGAAGGGCTGGTGGATGAGAAATCAGAACTGGAGCTATAGCTGGACGGTGGCGAATTCCATGAGATGGTATATTCCGAATTCTACGGTCGGGTTAAGGGGGAAACAGGTGAATGACGCAAAAGAGTTGAAGCTTGGGGATGTCATCTGCTATGACTTCGAAGGGGATGGGCGTTTTGACCATACTACCATCGTGACGGGTAAAGATGCTGCAGGAGAACCTCTCGTGAATGCCCATACATTCAACAGTAGAATGCGATATTGGAAATATGAGGACTCGACTGCGTATACACCTAATATCAAATATAGATTTTTTACAATAGTAGATGACGGCTAAGTCTTGTTCTATGGGGAGGAAATGGTATAATGTCACTTAGAGTTTTATGAATGAGGTGACAGTAACATGGGAGTACATGTTGTATTATATCAACCAGAAATCCCTGCTAATACAGGGAATATTGCGAGAACGTGTGCAGCAACGGATACAACTCTGCACTTGATTCGTCCACTCGGGTTCTCAACAGATGATAAAATGTTAAAGCGGGCAGGCCTTGATTATTGGCAGTTTGTAAACATTGTATACTATGATTCAATTGAAGAGTTCTTCGAGAAAAATGACGGCGGAGAATTTTTCTATTTAACAAAATACGGAAAGATCCCTCACACTGACTTTGATTACAGTGTGGAAGAGAAGGATTACTTCTTCATTTTTGGCAGGGAAACATCCGGACTGCCGGATGACATCATCCAAAATAATTTGGATCGTGCCCTGCGCATACCTATGAACGAGAACGTCCGTTCATTGAACCTTTCCAATACAGCGGCGATTCTGATCTATGAAGCATTAAGACAAAGAAATTATCCGGGTCTGTTATAAAAAACGAGGAATGAGAATCATATGATTTTCATTCCTTTTTTTATTTGGCTTATACTAAGGGAAAGAATGTGAAGGAGAGGGTACATAATGAACGAAACCATTGAAACGATTCTTAAGCATCGATCCATTCGTCATTTCAAGAATGAGCCATTAACAGAGGAGCAAATCCGGACTATTGTCTCGAGTGCCCAGGCTGCGAGTACGTCGAGTTATATTCAAGCATATACAATCATCGGAGTGAAGGATCGTGCTAAAAAGAAGAAGTTGGCGGAGCTTGCCGGTCCACAATCATATGTAGAGGAAAACGGTCATTTCTTTGTATTCTGTGCCGATTTGTACCGCCACGAGAAAATAGGAGAATGGGAAAATGCAGATGTCATCCCAACACTTGAAAGCACGGAGAAATTCATGGTGGCTTTAATTGACGCTTCACTAGCGGCTCAAAATGCGTCCATTGCGGCAGAATCGATGGGATTGGGCATTTGCTATATTGGAGGAATCCGAAATGATCTGGAATCAGTGAGTGAACTGCTGGAGCTTCCTGATCGGGTCATTCCTTTATTCGGGCTGGCAGTCGGTTTACCTGAAGGCAGTTCTGATGTGAAGCCGAGGTTGCCATTGGAAGCCATTTATCATGAGGATTCATACCAACGTGATGAAGGGTCCATGAAAGAGGAACTTGATCGTTATGACGAAACCATCTCTTCCTATTATCATGCACGAACGGCCGGCAAACGATCGGATCGATGGACGGAGCAAATGGCCAACATGCTTTCAGGGAAGAAGCGCCTGTATATGAAGGAATTTATAGAGAAGAAGGGATTCAATAAAAGGTAGATCTCTATAGTCCAGATAAAGAAACTTAGAAAAAGCCCGAAAGGATCAAATCCTTTTCGGGCTTTTTCCTAATCCATCTCCAAAAGCTCAATTTGAAAGTGTTCTGTGACTAACCGGATAAACTCCCTCGTTGTCTTAGGCAGATAGAAGTCTTTTTTCCATACGATTCCGTAGCTTGCGTTGTTCATGTTCTCAATTTCCACCAGTTGAACCTCTTTATGCTTAAATACTTGCAAAGCACTATGGGGAACGATGGAGGAAGCGAATCCTTGTTCTACAAGGTTGGCAAGGAGGACGGTATCCGAACATTCTGCCTTTACATTTGGAGTCAACCCGATTGAAATAAATGACTGGACAATCATTTCGTACAAGCCCAAGCTTTGTGTACTGGGAAGGATTAATGGCTGATGAACAATATCCTCTAATGTAATCGTGTCAATACTTGAAGTCGGAACACTCGTAATGTAGTAAAATGGCTCATCTTGGAGGACCACCTTCACCATATTGTCTGCTGAAAAAGGCATTCGGATCAGTGCAGCATCAATCTCCCGTAATTCTAAAAGATGAATGAGCTGTGAGGATTCATTTTGATGAATATTATAGGTGATGTTCGGGTATTTCTTTTCATACTTTGCTAAAATATGTGGCAAATCAATGTCAGATAATGTATTTACACCAATCCTCAGCTTGCCTTTTTCTCCTGAGCCAATTTCTTTCACTTCTGCCTCTGCAGCCTCCAGCAGCTTGATCATCTGATAAGCATGCTGATAAAGGGCTTTACCAGCCTCTGTAATCACCAGTTTTCTCCCTTTCCGGTAAAACAGGCTCACACCGAGATTCTCTTCCATCGTGCGCAGCTGCTGACTTAGGGGTGGCTGAGACATATGTAGTCGTTTTGCTGCAGCAAGTATTGTATTTTCTTCCACAATTGTCATGAAGTAGCGCAGTTGTTTAAGGTCCAGCATAGAAATCACCTCTCTTATACAATAAATATATAATAATACAATTTAATAGATATTATTCATATATATCAAGACGTGATACCCTAAAAGTTGTTAGGGGGAGTGAAAATGAAGAAAATGCTCATGGCTATCTTTATCAGCACTCTGGCGGGATGTTCGTTCAATGCTCAAGAGGAGGAAAAAGAAGTGATTTTTACCTATATAAAAGAAGGATATATTGAAGAAGTCGAAACGTTAATTGATGAAGGTGCCGATATTAATCAACAGGATGCCCTCGGTAGGACGCCTGTAATGCTTGCGACGTATCAAAATAACCCGGATATGGTTCGTTTGCTTATTGATAAGGGAGCTGATATTCATTTAAAGGATGAATTAAAAAACAATCCCTTTCTGTATGCTGGTGCAGAAGGAATGAATGACATTCTGCTTCTCACGATCGAAGCAGGAGCAGATCCTGCTTTAGTAAATCGATATGGCGGAACCGCGCTTATTCCAGCTGCGGAAAAAGGCCACGGTGAGACCGTCAAACTTCTATTGGAAAAAACAAACGTCGATATCAATCATGTAAATGACCTTGGCTGGACAGCCTTGATGGAAGCCATTGTATTGAGTGATGGAGGAAAGGTGCATCAAGAGATTATTGCCACATTAATCGAGTATGGTGCCGATGTAACGATACCTGATCAGGAAGGAAAATCACCAATTGAGCATGCCAGGGAAAGAGGTTTTGTTGAAATTGAGAAGATGCTGCTTAAAGCCGGAGCGGTTAAAGTATCATGAAATACAAAGGGCAGTCCGTAAGAATAACCCTGCAAAGCTTTCAATGGCTCATGTTTTTGATCGGAACGTCGATTGCTCTTCCGATTGTAATTGGTAGTGTGTTTGGATTAAGTGAGACCGAGATATCAGGGTTAATGCAAAGAACGCTTTTCCTGGTTGCTCTCGGCTCAATTCTTCAGAAAGTAATTGGACATTCCCTTCCGATTATTGAAGGACCGGCTGGATCCTGGGTAAGTGTCTTTGTTATTTTGGCTGGCTTTTCTAAGCAAATTGGCCTGTCGGTTGAAGAATCACTATCACTTGGTATGGGCTCACTTGCTTTAGCAGGATGTATACTGATCCTCATGGGATTAGTGAAAAACAAATCATTTTACGAAAGAGTATTTCCACCTTTAGTTTCAGGTGTTTTTTTGTTACTTCTAGCGATTCAGCTTAGTGGCATCTTTTTTAAAGGGATGATCGTACAAGAAGAAGGAAGCGTTGATTGGGAACTGACGATGCTTGCCATTTTCGTTTTTGTCTTTATTGTGATTCTGTCAATTAAAGCAAAAGGATGGGGAAAGCAGTTTTCACTCTTAATCGGTATCATTGTTGGCTGGGGTGTGTTCGCCCTGTTCGGTGGTGCTTCCAACCCTATTGGACAGAGGGATCTTAGTGGCGTAGCTTTCCCAGAACTCTTTTCATGGGGACCACCTGCAATCAATGGTAATATCATCACTGCGACTATTCTGTTTTCTTTTACGCTGATTCTAAACAATATTGCAGCCATTGATTCGATGTATGAGGTATTTGATGGAAAGAAAATCAATAAACAAGACAGTATAAGAAGAGGCTTTGTCATCGGTGGAATCAATCATTGGTTATCGTCCATTTTTTCTGCTCTTGCTATTGTGCCCTTGCCGGTTACATCAGGTTTCGTACAAACGACGAAACAAAGAAACGGTCTTCCATTTCTTATAGCAGCAGGCAGTTTATTACTTATATCTTTTATGCCCCAAGTGGTACATGTAGTGTCCACTTTGCCTGTAGCCGTCGCGAGTGCAGCATTGCTTTCGACAATTGTGAATATGTTTATCATTTCATTAAAAAAGATTACTTCTAATAAGTTGAATCAAAGGGAGTTATCAATCATTAGTATTTCACTTTTGGGCGGCACAAGTCTCTTCTTTCAATCTCCGGATCTTTTCGAAGATCTTCCGAGTTCGCTTCAAATTGTAATGAGTAATGGTTTGATCGTCGGGACAGTTGTGGTGATTGGTCTTAATTTAATATGGCGCAATAACTAAAAAAACTGGCCAAGGCCAGTTTTTTTAGTTTATGAATTAGTTGGAGCCGGGTTTATCATTATATCCAGCAGTGAAAATCGCTACTAAGAACGCTAAAGATACACCTATAATCATTATAGTACCCATGTTTGGTAACCTCCCAGTTTCACTTATTCCACAGTCTGTCTTTAGTATAGCCTATTTTTTATTTGATGTGAATGAAATCGTTTAATTTTTTGTTGATCTGTGACAGCTTGGCTGATTGATAATGAAACCATTATTTTTCGAAAGTCTCATTCTGCTGTTTATAGTGAATACTGAACCTTTGTCTGTAATAAATATATCTTGTTAACATGTTCAGGTGAACAAGCGCATAGAGTATATTAATCGTCTCTCATTAAGCGACAGGGGGAGGTCCTTATGGATATTTTAAAAAAAATCGAACATTATCGAGAAGAAGAAGAGAAACTGAAATGGGAAGGGACGTTTGCTCAGTATTTAGACCTGCTGAAAGAGAAGCCTTGGGTTGGGCAATCCGCTCATTCAAGAGTCTTTAATATGATTAAGGATGCCGGAGTTGAAGAGGTCGAGGGGAAAAGAAAGTATAAATTCTTCAGCAATCAATTATTTGGCTTAGAAGAGGCGCTGGAAAGACTCGTTGAAGAATACTTTCATCCTGCTGCGAAGCGATTGGATGTCAGAAAGAGAATCTTGTTACTGATGGGGCCAGTCAGTGGAGGGAAATCAACCCTTGTTTCCATGCTGAAACGCGGGCTGGAACAATATTCCCGGACTGAAAGAGGAGGCGTCTTTTCAATCAAAGGCTGCCCGATGCACGAAGATCCATTGCATCTGATTCCTCAACATTTACGTGAAGATTTTTACAACGAATATGGCATTCGCATTGAAGGAAATCTCTCTCCGTTAAATACTATGCGCTTGGAGAAGGAATATCATGGCCGCATAGAAGACGTTCAGGTCGAAAGAGTCTTTTTCTCTGAAGATAAACGTGTCGGAATCGGTACGTTCAGTCCATCAGATCCAAAGTCACAGGATATTGCCGATTTAACAGGAAGTATCGACTTCTCCACGATTGCTGAATTTGGTTCTGAATCAGATCCACGTGCTTACCGGTTTGATGGTGAGTTAAATAAAGCAAACCGTGGATTGATGGAATTCCAGGAAATGCTGAAGTGTGATGAAAAGTTCTTATGGCACTTATTATCCCTTACTCAGGAAGGAAACTTCAAGGCAGGGCGGTTTGCATTGATTTCGGCTGATGAGCTAATTGTCGCCCATACGAATGAAACTGAGTATCGATCCTTCATTGCAAATAAAAAGAATGAAGCCTTACACTCACGTATTATCGTCATGCCTGTTCCTTATAACCTGAAGGTCACCCAGGAAGAGAAAATATATGAGAAAATGATCAACGAAAGTGATGTGTCGAACGTACACGTGGCACCTCATACGTTACGGGTTGCGGCGATGTTCACCATTTTGACCCGAATGAAAGAACCAAAGCGCGGTGATATTGATTTAATCAAGAAAATGCGCTTGTACGACGGAGAAAATGTTGAAGGATTTAACTCCGCAGATGTGGATGAAATGAAGAAAGAATACCAGGATGAAGGAATGAGCGGAATCGATCCGCGTTATGTCATTAACCGGATCTCGTCTACGATCATTCGAAAAGAAATCCCAACCATTAACGCTTTAGACGTTCTTCGGGCTTTGAAAGAAGGACTGGATCAACATCCATCAATTACGAATGAACTTCGTGATAAGTATTTGAACTTTATTTCCCTCGCCCGTAAGGAATATGATGACATCGCTAAGAAAGAAGTTCAGAAAGCATTCGTGTATTCATATGAAGAGTCTGCGAAAACGCTTATGGATAACTATCTTGATAACGTTGAAGCTTACTGCAATAAGGCGAAGCTTCATGACCCATTAACCGGTGAAGAAATCAATCCGGATGAAAAGCTGATGCGTTCCATTGAAGAACAAATCGGTATTTCAGAAAATGCGAAGAAAGCATTCCGTGAAGAAATCCTTATCCGTATCTCTGCCTATGCCCGTAAAGGAAAGCGATTTGACTACAATTCACATGATCGCTTGAGAGAAGCCATTCAGAAGAAGCTATTCGCTGACTTGAAGGACGTCGTGAAAATCACGACATCATCGAAAACGCCAGACGAACAGCAGCTGAAGAAAGCCAACGAAGTGGTTGCCCGCCTCATCGATGAACATGGCTACAACTCAACATCCGCAAATGAATTACTCCGCTATGTGGGCAGCCTGTTGAATCGTTAATAGAAATGAAATCGGGAGATGCTAAATACACCTCCCGATTTTTCTATGTGGTTTATTTTTTCTTGTAAGGGGAAAAGTAGTAGCCAAGAGGTGAAAGTGATGAGCAAAAACAAACATGAACTGGATAAAAACTATGAACCTGAAAATGGGTCCATGGCATCTGATATGGAAGAAATGGAGCAGCTGGGAAAGCAAATGGACAAGCTAAGAACGAATGAAGAGCTGAAAGAGGACAAAAAGCAGCCGGATCCTGTTCAATATAAAGAAAAAGACAAGGGATAGTTGACAGAAAACTCTGAATATAATACTCTGTAGATAGAGAGCTGGGCCCATTATCTTAAATGAAAGTGGGTGGAGAGGATGCCTTCTAAACCTCATCGTCGAGAAGAAGCTGAACCTCTTAACGGAAGTATGGCCTCCAATATGGAGGAAGTCATTAAGCTAGGGAAGCAGATGGAAAAATTACGTTCCAGTGGCGAATTAAAGATACACAATCGAGTATCAGACCCGGCTCAATATGAAGAAGAAGCTTAATCAGGTGATTCTGCCTGGTTATTTTTTTTGAGGAAATCGGACATTCACGGACATTACATAACCTGTCAGAAAAATAGGCTCGTCCAACCTTAAAAGAACGTTTAATTGTCGAAATTATTTGTAAATTTATCAATACTTCTGCATAGGATAGAGTAATCCCCGTTTCACTTCATGGGATATATGCAGTTTAGACAGTCAACATAGTGTATGCAGGAGAATGAAGAAATGTGAAAAAACTTTAAGGAGGGGAATAATTTGAGTCAAATGGATAATCATCAGTTTGTCATTTCCAAGGAAGATTGGGCCCTCCACCGCAAAGGTCACGATGATCAACAAAGACATCAAGAGAAAGTACAGGATGCGATTCGAAACAACTTACCTGATTTGATTACAGAAGAAAACATTGTCATGTCAAATGGTCGAGACGTCGTCAAGATCCCGATTCGTTCTTTAGATGAATATAAAATTCGTTATAACTATGATAAGAATAAGCACGTCGGGCAAGGTGACGGTGAAAGTCAGGTAGGAGACGTCATTGCAAGAGACGGCTCACCGCAGCAACAGGGTCCTGGAAAAGGTCAAGGGGCCGGAGATAAAGCCGGTGAAGATTACTATGAAGCAGAAGTGTCGATGCTTGAGATTGAAGAAGCCTTATTTAGCCAATTGGAACTTCCGAACCTGAAGAAGAAGGAGCAAGATGTTCAAACCGTCGAGCACATTGAATTCAACGATATCCGTAAAACAGGCCTAATGGGGAATATAGATAAAAAGAAGACGATGATGTCTGCCTTTAAGAGGAATGCCATGAAAGGAGCACCAAGCTTTCATCCGATATATACCGAAGACTTGAAGTTCAGAACGTGGAATGAAGTATTAAAGCCTGAATCCAAAGCGGTCGTATTGGCTATGATGGATACGAGTGGATCCATGGGGGTATGGGAGAAATATATGGCAAGAAGCTTTTTCTTCTGGATGACACGTTTTTTGAGAACAAAATATGAAACCGTAGAAATTGAATTCATCGCACATCATACTGAAGCCAAAGTGGTATCAGAAGAACACTTCTTCTCGAAAGGAGAAAGCGGAGGTACCATCTGTTCATCTGCTTATCGCAAAGCGCTGGAATTAATCGATGGAAAGTACGCTCCGACCCGCTATAATATTTATCCGTTCCATTTCTCTGATGGGGATAACCTGACGTCTGATAACGTACGATGCGTGAAGCTTGTAGAAGAATTAATGAAAGTATCCAGCATGTTCGGTTACGGGGAAGTGAACCAATATAACCGCCACTCCACCTTGATGTCAGCCTACAAAAATATTAAAAACGACGATTTCCGTTATTACATTCTCAAACAAAAAGCCGATGTATTCCATGCCATGAAAAGTTTCTTCCACAATGAGCAGGAAAAAGCTTTCGCTTGAGAAAAACCAGCCGATGAGGCTGGTTTTTCACTGTCAACTACTTATCTACTTACATATGAAAATATTAGGTTATTCTGTTTGCATAGTGCTAGAATATAGAGAGGTACTTTAAAAAACATTCTATAAGCGGTGAGGTTTATCATGACAGATGAAAAGCAACAAATTCAACAACTAAAGAATGAAATTAAAGAATTAAAAGAACACCTGAGTCAATCAGAACAGCTGATTATGGATATTTCAGCACCTATTATCCCCTCCATCGTCCCTGAAACCATCTTGATCCCCATAACCGGCAGACTTAGCCCGGAACGTTTTGAAAGGATCATTTCCAAGATATTAGACGTCTCGTACGGTGGAGATATCAACACAATCATTGTAGATTTCTCAGCCATATCAGAGAAAGAAATCGGTGAAATGGACATTTTCGGCACTTATATCCATAACATGGCGAAGGCAATTGGATTAATGGGAATCGAAACCCTATTTGTCGGATTTACACCTGCCCTTACTCAAGTGATGATCAATTCAGGAGTGAGAGAGCTTAAAGGGATTAAAAGCTTCCTCACATTCCGGACAGCTTTGCAATATTTGATGAGCGAAAAGGAAATTACCTTTCAGAAGATAAATGAGTAAAAGAACCAGCCTATTCGGTTGGTTCTTTTTATTTATAAGCAAACAACCTTCATGTTTGTTCTGGGATAGGGGAAACTATCCCTATCAGACTCAAAAAGGATTTGAATAGTTCATGGTTGATTTTAAAGACTTGGGTATCGTTGCATTAAGAATTTTTACAATACTTCCATTTATGATTTTTGTCACATTATATATGGGGAAACGTTCCATCGGGGAGTTGCCGGTATTTGATTTTTTAGTGGTCCTCGTGTTTGGCTCTGTTGTAGGAGCGGATATTGCAGATCCTGACATCAAACATATCCATACCATCGTCGCAATGATTTTAATCGGTATACTACAAAAGATCTTGACCAAAATGAAAACCTCTTCACGAAAAGTGGGTAAACTGCTTTCATTTGAACCTACGGTGGTCATTGAAAATGGTCAGGTTCTAAAAGAAGACTTAAAAAAAACCGGTTATACGATTGATAATATCCTGATGCTTCTCCGGGAGAAAGAAGTATTCTCATTGCAAGATGTGGAAATTGGAATCATTGAATCGAATGGGAGTTTATCGATTCATAAGATTCCCCCAAGACAAACGGTTACAGTGGAGGATGCAGGAGTGATGAAGCGGACGAGCCTTGCATTTCCTCTTATAGTAGATGGTGTATTGCATACGGGCGTTTTAGATAAATTAAACGTGGAGGAAAAATGGGTTCGGGATGAATTGAGAAGAGAAGGATTCACGGCAATCCATGAGGTATTCTATGCCTCTATCAATGTAAGAAAAGAAATCCATATCGTGAAAACATCTGATATTCACGCGTATCCTCATTTTTTTAACTGAGCATTCATAAAAGAAAAGAGCTGTAGGGTAGAGTATACTAAAAGTAAAAAAGGTGATCCCTGTGAAAAAGATACTCAAATGGACTGCCATTGTTCTTCTTGCAGTTGTCCTAATAGGTGGCATTGGATTTTACTTCTGGTCAGAACAAACGTATTCAGCTACAGAAGAATTAATAAAAACAATCAAAATCGAAGAGGATCCATTAATTGAAGAAAAAAAAGACTGGCTTATTTTTAACCCCGAGAAATCTAACAGCAAGGGACTTATTCTATATCCAGGAGCAAAGGTGGAAGTCGAGGCTTATGGGTATTTAGGGAAGTCACTTTCTGAGAAGGGGTACACAGTCGTCATTCCAAGGATGCCCTTTCATATCGCTTTTTTTGGTATAGGTGAATCCGAAAAAATCATAAACAGTTTTGATGAGGAGCTTGATTGGTATGTGTCAGGTCACTCATTGGGTGGAGTAGCGGCTGCTAAATACGCCTATGATCACCAAGATGAGATAAAAGGGGTGATTTTCCTCGCCTCTTATCCAACAAACTCAACTGATTTTTCTGAAAGCGATGTTCCTTTTCTAAGTATTTTTGCAGAGAACGATGGGCTTACTACAAAGGATGATATTGAAGAAAGTAAAAAAATATTGCCGCATTCAACGGTTTTCCACCAAATCGAAGGGGGAAACCATGCAGGCTTCGGAATGTACGGGAAGCAAAAAGGAGATCTTGAAGCAAATATTTCCCCAAGGGACCAGCAAGATGAAATCATACGGACGATGAATGCATGGTTAATGAAGAATTGATTTCATTATTATGAAAGCTGTTGAGCAGACTCAGCAGCTATTTTTGTATGTCAAGATAAAGGAATCCTGACGTACAAGGTAGTATATATAAAATAGAAGGAGGTTCGATTCAGATGGAATTTATCTATGTATTAAAGCTTATCCCGCGTTTACATAAAGAAGAAAATTGGACGACAGCGGATGAAGACATTGTTCAATATCACTTCCAGAGGCTTAAAGAATTCACAGAAGCAGGAGTGGTAATCCTTGCCGGCAGAACATTGAATGAAGAAGAAAATGCTTTTGGAATCGTTATTTTTGAAGCGGAAGATGCAGAAAAGGCTAAAGCGTTCATGAAGGAAGATCCTGCGGTAAAAGAAGGAATCATGACAGCAGAGCTGTTCCCTTACAGAGTGGCCCTTTCGAGATAGGAAATCAATTCTGAAATAGAGTAGGAGAAGGTACGATGGAAGAGTGGATAGAAGAACTTTTTACAGAGGAACTATTGGCTGAAGCTGCCTTACGATTTGGCTGTAATACTGCTCAAGCTAAGAAACTAGGAGACTTTGAAAACTATGTGTATGAGGTGCATAAGGAAAACATACCCTATATCCTCCGCCTTACTCACAGTTCTCATCGGTCAGAAAGAGAAGTGGAAGCTGAACTGAAATGGATTAACTACTTACATAAGCACGGAGTTAATGTATCATTAGTCAATCATTCTGATAAAGGAAAGCTCGTAGAAGTCATCCAGGCAAGAAAATCGTATTTCTATGTGTGTTTGTTTGATAAAGCTCCAGGAAGTCCTGTGAAAGTGAATGATCCGTTATTCGATGAAGAACTATTTTATAAATGGGGGAAAATGACAGGACATATGCACAGGGTAACAAAGGCATATGGGGAGGATGGCATCCACCGTCTTCGCTGGGATCAGGACGATGTGCTGGACTATAAGAAATATTTATCTGAGGAAGACAGGTACATCCTTGATGCTGGTCAAAGAAACATGGAGGAAATTAGAAGCTTTGTGGAAACCAAAGACACTTTTGGGCTCATTCACTCAGACATCCATCCAGGGAATTTTTTTTACCATGAGGGTGATCTTCATGTGTTTGACTTTGACGATAGTACACAGTTCTTTTTTATAAGTGACGTTGCCATCCCTCTTTACTATTCCGTGTGGTGGAAGTTTAGGAATGAGAACTTGGATATCCGCAACCAATTTGGCGGTAAGTTTCTCGTTTCATTTTTAAAAGGATATTTGACGGAGTGTGAATTAGAAGAAGAGTGGGTAGAACGAATCCCCCATTTCTTTTTGCTCAGAGATTTAACACTGTATTCTGTTTTCCATAAAAAATGGGACCTTGAGAATTTATCCGAGGTCGAGGAGTCGCTTCTTTCACAGATCAGGGACAGATTGCTCCATGATGAACCAATCGTCGACCTGGACTACGGTGAAATTTTTGAAAAAGCGAGGGCAAAATGATTTGGGCACTGCTTATTGCAGGTGTGATCATCGGATTGTTAGTCCGTCTTATGAGGACGACCTTTAAGAGTGGATATGGGATGTCTGAGGATTTATTTGATCAGCCTCAGTATATGAAAACTTGCAATCATTGTCACAGGAAGATTCCAAAGGATTATCAAAAATCTCTTTGTCCCCATTGCGGGAAGCTGGTGGAATGATGGAAAGGTTTGAAGGATTTCTCCTTCGGGCCTTTTTTAATGACGTTTATTTTATATGAGGAGATAAATTTGGTATGATGCTAAAGACTGTTTACAAACAAACTGATGAGGTGAAGAAATGGATAAAACCATTGGATTTATAGGATGCGGAAATATGGCACAAGCGATTATGGGCGGTATATTGAAATCCGGTTTGGTGGATGAACATTCGGTTAAAGCGAGCGCCAGAACTCAGGAGACGCTGGATAAAGTAGCAGGGGAATTTGGAGTGGGGGTTACCAGAGATAATATAAGTGTAGCAGCCTTTTCGGATATTGTGTTTTTATCAGTGAAACCAGACCAATATCGGAGCATTATCGAATCGATAAAGGATTCCCTGAAAGAGGATGCCATCATCATTACCATTGCAGCGGGTATCACCATTGATTGGATGGAGAGTCAGCTTTCTGAATCAATGAAAATTGTCCGGACTATGCCAAATACCCCGTCTCTTGTAGGAGAAGGTATGACGGCCTATTGTGTAAATAATGAAGTAACGGAAGAAGACCTTGCAGATGTACAAGCGATTTTAGAAAGCTTCGGAAAGGCTGAAATGGTAGAGGAAAGCCTGATGGATGCCATTCCGGCAGTAAGCGGATCTTCTCCCGCGTATGTGTTTATGTTCATAGAAGCACTGGCTGATGGAGCGGTTCTGCAAGGTATTCCACGAAAGCAGGCTTACCAGCTCGCATCCCAGGCTGTACTTGGAGCAGCAAAAATGGTTCTCGAAACGGGCACTCACCCAGGAGAACTGAAGGATGCCGTTTGCTCACCAGGAGGAGCAACGATTGAAGCGGTATCAGCTCTGGAGAAGAATAATTTTAAAGGAGCCGTTTTAACGGCTATGGAAGCATGCGGTCGTAAATCGAAGTCTCTGGGAGAGTAAATTGGAAAGCATTTATTTTACGTTATTCTGAAGGTCCGTCCCTCTCTACTTTATTCAAACTGCCAAAGTATTTGTTTACTTTGGCAGTTTGTTATTTATCGGGTTTGGTATTCTACTGTCAAGATGGCTGTGACGCCGATTTGTCCTGGTTGCACGGTTGTACTTTCTTCAGCGGCTTTCACAAATCCAGTTGTTACAAAAGGGGTGACCATTGGGCTTGATTGCTCTGTGATGGACTTTGGCTGGGGGTTGAGCTGCTGCCCCGATTGGTTCGATAATGTGAGTGCTTTTTGGTATGCCTTTTGATATGCGGAAGTAAGGGCTAACTGATAGGATTCAATAGGATTTGAATTGACAAATTGAATGTTTTCTACCCGATTCGCTCCGCTCTTTATGGCATCATCCATAATCGTACCCACTTTTTCAATATCATTTATAGTTACGCGAAATACTTGGCGAACCTCATATCCTGTAAAAATTTGTTTCCCGTCCTCATAATTGTATTGTGGGAATACTTGATAGGTGGAGGTTTGGATATCTTTTTGTGACACACCGTTATTTAATAGTGATTGTACGACTTGAGTGGATTGTTGTTGGTTCTGGTTTTGTGCCGCTTCAAGTTCTTCATCTTTAGTGACAACACCGATAGAGACAATGGCTTGATCGGGATCCACATAAAGTGTATGCTCACCAGTTACAGTAATCGTGCCATTGGTGTTGCCGGTTCTATAGTAAGGATATGAATACATGAGCAAACCTACACGCAAGTAAAGGATTCAATTTTATCTAAATCGATGCCGAAGTATACCCATGTGAATCCGATCCATCTCCACCCGGCAATGGAACGGCGCCCAACAAAGACAGGATAAAACCAGAAAGCATCTCTTCGTAACCAAATATACGTGTAACGGAATAAACATCTTCTGATGGCACCCGGGTCTACTGCAAAGACACTTGGTCCACCTTGTGTTCCTTGCATCACCGTTTTTTGTGGTTGGAAGTTCGGTGGTGGTCCGGGTGGTGGTTGATTTTGTCCGCCTTGCCCTCCTGCAGGTGGTGGTGAGCTTGGTGCGCCTTGTCCTCCACCAGGAAAACCTGGAAAGCCACCACCAGATCCTTGACCTCCACCAGGAAAGCCGGGGAACCCGCTGCCTCCCCCAGGAAAACCAGGGAATAGTTGTCTGTGATCATACATAGAAGAACCTCCTCATAAAGAATTCTCTTTATCATATGAGGAGGTCCAATGGGCGTGCGTGTCTATTCATTTTAACGAAGGGAGTAAATCAAGAATCCATCGCTTTTTTCATCACATTTTTTAGCGTCTCTGCTGAGTGAGCGAACTGAGTTCTTTCTTTGTCATTTAACGGAAGCTCGACGACTTTTCTGATACCTTCACCATTAATGATGGCAGGGACACCGATGTATATGTCTTCCTGATCATATTCACCTTCAAGGAGGGCAGAAACGGTTAAAATGCTATTTTCATTGTTAAAGATAGCTTTGGTAATCCTGGCAAGACCCATGGCAATGCCGTAATAGGTTGCGCCTTTCCGTTCAATGATGTGATAGGCTGCATCTCTTACATTGACGAATATATCATCGAGCTGTTTCTGCACGTCATCCTGGTGGAGATCAATCAACTCACTTAAATGACTTGCACCTACAGTCGTGTGGCTCCAAACGGGAAACTCCGTGTCACCGTGTTCTCCCATAATATAGGCGTGAATATTACGTGTATCAATATCAAAATGCTCTCCGACTAAGTAGCGAAGTCTTGCTGTATCGAGGATCGTTCCTGATCCGATGACTCTTTCTTTCGGAAGACCGGAAAACTTCCAAGTTGCATACGTTAAGATGTCGACAGGGTTCGTCGCCACAAGGAAAATGCCGTTGAATCCACTATTCATGACAGAGTCTACAATGGATTTAAAGATCTTCACATTCTTTTCCACCAGGTCCAGACGGGTTTCACCCGGCTGCTGGTTCGCTCCTGCCGTAATCACGACCAAGTCAGCGTCCCTACAATCACTGTAATCTCCTGCAGATATTTTCATAGGGGAAGCGAATGCAAGACCATGGTTTAAATCACGTGCATCTCCATCAGCTTTCTCCTTATTCAAATCAATCATCACGAGCTCATGTGCGATTCCTTGATTCAGAAGAGCAAAGGCATAACTTGAGCCTACAAATCCTGTACCGATTAAAGCTACTTTGTTTGTGCATTTGATTGTCATACGTCATCACCTATCCACTAAATATTTGTGAAAAAATTGGTCACATGAATCTAACAATGGCCAGATAAAAAGAAAGTAATAAAGCCTTAAGTATATGAATTGAGATATTGTGAAATGGTTCACAATCAAATGATAACATGAAACACATTGATATTCTACTCTGAAATATAGCATAACATACATAAATGTGAATGAATTCACAAACTTGTCATATAGAGAAATGGTCCCAGTTCCTTCCCACAAATAAAAAAAGGGTTTTTTCTGATGTGTGATGAATGTATAAAGGAAGAGGAGAGGTATGGGAGGTGTCTGTATGAATGTCAGGAGTGGGGATTTATATATCCGTCGGTTAGAGGAGGGGGATAAATACACGTTGGCAAGGTGGTTGCAGGATCCCGTGGTGCTGGAGTTTTATGAAGGGAGGGACTGCCCATTCACTCTTCAGATGGTGGAGGAGAAGTTCCTGGCAGAGAGGGACGTCTTAGGTTGTCTGGTTGAGTACGAGGGAATTGAAATCGGTTATCTTCAGTATTATCAGCTAGATGAAGAAACAATGATACGATATGGTTACACGAATTTAGATGAAGTGATTTACGGTACGGATCAATTCATCGGAGAAGCGACATATTGGAACAGGGGAATAGGGACGAAACTCATTCGAGCTGTAGTAGAGTACTTGCTCAAGAAGGAGGGTGTCCACCGACTCGTGGTGGATCCCATGACTTGGAACACCAGAGCGATCCGTTGCTATGAGAAATGTGGATATAGTAAATCAAGAATACTGCGGGAGCATGAGCTTCATGAAGGCGAACATCATGATTCCTGGTTGATGGAGTTCATTCCCGAGTAAATGGGAGACTTTAAAATGAGTAGAAAAATAGAAGAAGCCATTGAATTGAGAGAATCGGGAGAATACGCAGCTTCCATTGAAAGGTGGAAGCGATTGATTGGGGAAGAACCAGATAATGGTTTTCTGCATTACCAATGTGCATGGAGCCATGACGCAATGGGACTCGAAAGCGAAGCTGTTCCTTATTACGAAAGTTCGATTCAATTGGGACTGGATGATAAAGAATTACAGGGCGCCTACCTTGGATTAGGGAGTACATATCGGACATTGGGAGAGTATGAAAAAAGCAAATCCGTGTTCGAGAAAGGAATAGGACGATTTCCTGAAAATAAAGCGTTGACGGTCTTTTATTCCATGACCCTCTATAATTTGAACGAACATAGTAAAGCAATGGAGCTGCTGCTGACGTGTATTGGAGAATCGTCACAAGAATCCACCATCGAACCTTATAAAAAGGCGATAACATTTTATGCTAGTCAATTGGACGTCGTGTGGAAATAAGAGTAGCTGTTCTGCATGACAGCTCTTTTTTTTGTGGTTGGAAAGTAAGAAGGAGTGAATGAAGTTGGCAATAACTCAACTGTATCTGGTGAGGCATGCTCACTCGAAATACACCCCCGAGGAATTAACCAGACCCTTATCAGACAAAGGTAAGGTGGATGCTGAGCATGTAACGGAATTATTAAAGAAGGAAAAGATTGATGCAGTATGTTCCAGTCCATATAAAAGGGCGGTGGAAACCGTTGAAGGGACAGCCCGCCATATTGGGCAGGGAATCAATTTATATGAAGAATTGAGAGAACGAACTCTCTCTGGAAAACCTGTTCAAAACTTTGAAGAGGCAATCTCATTGGTGTGGGAGGATCCTGCTTTTTCCTTGGAAGGCGGAGAGTCGAATCTCACCGCTCAAAAAAGAGGCGTACAAGGGATATTTAAGATCATTGAAGAATATAATGGGAAAAACGTTGTGATTGGAACACACGGTAATATTATGGTTTTGATCATGAGTTACTTTGATCCTCAATATGATATCAGGTTTTGGAGAAAGCTTGAAATGCCAGATATATATTGTTTAACTTTTGATGACAAAGTTCTAATAAGCGTCAAGAGAATATGGACACAACCAGCTGAATTTGCACCACAAAAAGACCGTTCATTATGAACGGTCTTTCAAGTATCTATATCGGGTCAATGAGGCAGGAATGCCAGCTGATAGAAGAACAGGACGGCAAAGATATAGACGAGTGGATGTACCTGCTTCCATTGCCCTTTTACTACTTTTAATAATGGGTAAGAAATGAATCCCAGTGCTATCCCTGTTGCGATGCTTGATGTTAACGGCATGCTAAGAATGATTAAAAAAGCAGGGAAGGCTTCATCTAATTGATCCCATTTAATATGAGAAATGCTCCCCATCATTAAGCTTCCTACGATGATTAGGGCAGGAGCTGTAATGGCTGAAATTCCTGATACGGCACTTACAAGTGGACCGAAGAATGCAGCGGCAATGAACAGGATAGAAACCGTTAATGTTGTTAATCCTGTTCTTCCTCCAGCGGAAACACCGGCTGAAGATTCAATATAAGCGGACGTAGGACTTGTCCCAAACATCGCCCCTACAGTTGTTGCAATGGAATCCGCAAGTAAGGCTTCACGTGCTCTTGGCATCGTGTTGCCTTTCATAAGCCCTGCTTGTTGGGCCACCCCGATCATCGTTCCTGTTGTGTCAAAGATAGTTACAAGTAAGAATGAGAACACAACGGCATATAACCCGTATTGAAAGACATCGGCAAATGCTGTAAGAGGATTTGCTACGATAAGTCCTTCTGGAAGATGTGGAAGGGCCACAAACCCTTCTTTAAATGATAATTCTCCTGTGAAGAATGCGACGAGTCCAGTGACAATCATTCCGATAAATAACGCTCCATGGACACGTAAGACCATGAGGATAAGGGTAACAGCCAATCCGATTAACGCTAGGATCGCTGAAGATGAATGAAGATCCCCCAGCTGTACTAAATTCGTTGGATGAGCTTGGATAAGTCCTGTCAGTCGTAATCCAATAAAGGCAATGAACAAACCGATTCCTGCGGTGATGCCGTGCTTTAGATTTTGGGGAATGGCTTCGATCAATTTTTTTCTGAATGGTGTTAATGAAAGAATGATAAAGATGATACCTGCTACAAAAACGGCAGAGAATGCAACGATATAAGAAATGTCATCATTCGCCCCTACTACAGAGTAAGTAAAGTAAGCATTCAATCCCATCCCTGGTGCGATGGCAATTGGATAATTTGCGAACAAGGCCATCCATAACGTGCCGGCTACGGCTGAAATAATGGTTGCTAAGAAGACTTGATCAAATGGCACACCTGCGTCGGCTAAAATAATGGGATTGACAACGACAATGTAAACCATTGTTAGAAATGTTGTAATACCTGCCAGTATTTCAGTTTTGGGATTAGTGCCATGTTCCTTTAATTTAAACATCGTAATACCTCCAATAAAAACGAACATTAAAAACGCGCAACTTCTATAATATTCGGTAATAGATCGAATTTCAATAGAAAGATATGAAATTTTTTTAAGAAATAATCCTGAAACCCCTTCCAAACCCCTTTCATTTTCGATAAGATGTTATCAATTATAGAAGAATCAGTCTCTATAATGCCCAGTAAGTAAACGATTAACCACGCATAAGCTGACATTTCTCAAGGAAAGGAGCGGTACTAACGTGTATACACAATTAAAAAACAAATCAATCTCCGAGCAGATTGAATTCATCACACGATCTTTAGTCGCTCTGAAAAGCTATAATGGGACAATTGGCGAAAGTGAAAAAGCCCAGTATATATATAAAATGATTTCTTCATTTCCTTATTTTCAAAAGCATCCTGATCGAGTCTGGCTCCAAGAAGTCCCGAACGATCCGACAGGAAGGAAAAACGTTTTTGCCCTCGTGAAAGGAGCGTCTTCGAAAACTGTATTATTCCATTCCCACTATGATACGGTAGGAACCGATGATTATGGTGCACTGCAGGATATGGCTCATGATCCCGACTTTCTTCAGAAGTTCTTTATGGACTATGAAGGAGAGGAAAAGGTGAGAGAAGATGCCCTCTCTGGAAACTGGCTGTTTGGAAGAGGGGCATTGGATATGCAGAGCGGAATTGCCGTACACATGGCGAATCTCTTGTACTATACGGGACAGGGAACACCAGATGGACATTTACTCTTCCTATTTAATGGTGATGAAGAAAGTGAACATGCCGGAATGATTGCAGCTTTAAGCGAACTCTATCGTTTGAAAAAAGAGGGCTTTGACTATTTGGCAGCTATCAATACCGATTTCATTTCTCCTATCTATGATGGAGACTGTAAACGATATATTTACACGGGTGCTGCAGGAAAACTCCTGCCAAGCTTTTATATATATGGAAGAGAAGCGCATGTAGGGGATGTGCTGACATCCATCGATCCTACTGTGATTGCTTCCAAGATCAATCTTGAAATCAATCAGAACTTAGATTACCTGGAGGATATACCAGGTGAATTCACCCTGCCTCCATCTTGCCTGTATTTCAAAGATGACAAACATACGTATAATGTTCAAACCCCTTTGAGCGCTTCTCTATACTTTAACTATTTTGTATATGAGAGAACTGCCCGGGAAGTCCTCTACGATATGAAGAAGACAGCATTAAAGGCAGTAAGTGATTTGGAAGAACGCAGTAAAAGACAGTTTGAGCAATACCGGAGCTATCATGGTTTCCCGGAAAGGGAGTTTTCATGGGAAGTGGAAGTTCTGACGTTACGGGAGTATATCTTCTGGCTGAAGGAAAGAGGCATTGATCCGGATCCTGTCATGAAAAAGGTCTTTTATGATATGGAGGGAGATGACAGAAGGACGATTGCGTATGCCATGGTGGAAGCACTGCAGCATCTGGATCCCGATCGAACGCCAAGAGTGATCATTTTCTTCGCACCGCCATTTTTACCTCATAACTTTGTGAATGAAGAAAATGAGTATGGCAAGAGGGTGAGAGAGGCGTTAGGGAAATGCTTAAACGATATAGCCAAAGAAACCGGCGAAGAATTTGTCATTAAACGGTTTTTCCCGTATCTGGCAGATGGAAGTTTTCTCTCTCTTCATGAAGAAGACGAGGATATTGACGTATTCAAAAAGAACATGCCGCTGATCAATCAGTTGTATCCAGTTCCCATCGATATGATCAGAAAGCTGAACATCCCTTCTATTAATATCGGTGTGTACGGAAAGGATGGCCATCAGTGGACAGAGAGAGTGTATAAACCTTACACCTTCTCAGTATTGCCGGAGATTATCCAGCGTGTGACGAAGGATTTATTGAAAATATAACAGGACCCATAAAAATAGAGAGGACATTCGCTTAGCGATGTGCCTCTCTATTTTTATTGATTGGAATATAGTTTGTGCAGGTTTTGCAATTATTGTAAAATGGTCGGATTACTGGTGATTTCGGCTGGATTCGTTAGGAGATAAATAAAAAACTATACCATCCACGCCGTATTCAAAACTAACTGGGTTCTGGAATTGTCACAAAAAGGTCAATCCTAAAAGATGCATAAAGAGAACAAGTCTACTATAATAGAGTTATCAATTTGTGAAATGTTTCACTAACTTTTAACCTTGGAGTTGAGAAGAGGTATGAAAGAACTAAATAAATTGGCTAAGCAGCAGAAATCATCCATGATGACTCTTTACGGAACATCCCTATTGATGGGGGGAGTAGTGATTGGACAAGCTTACTTGCTGGTTAGCATTGTAAATAAAATGTTTATAGAGGGAGCGGGATTTCAAGACATTTTTCCAATGCTGGGTGCATTGCTGCTTATTTTAGTGGGGAGAGCAGCCCTCACGTATGTGAATGGACGAACAGGAATCAGGATGGCTTCGAAGGTAAAGAGCGACTTGAGAAAGCGGCTCTTGAATAAGTGGGCAAAAAATCCACTGCAAGCGTCCATACAAGGGCAGTCTGGACAAAAAGTCAGTACGATGATGGATGCTGTCGATGGGCTGGATGGGTATTACAGTCAGTATGTTCCCCAAAGAATTCAAACGACCATCGTTCCGTTAATACTGTTAATCACCATTTTTACTGAGCATTTTTATACGGGACTGATCATGGTCATAACGGCCCCGTTCATTCCTCTGTTTATGGCGATTATCGGAGTGATGACAAAAAATAAATCCGAGAAGCAAATGGATAAGCTGACGGCTTTTTCCGGACGATTTCTTGACACACTGCAAGGATTGACTACCTTGAAGCTCCTTGGAAGAGGGAAACAACAGAAAGAAGGGATCCGTTCTGCCAGTCTTGACTTTCGTGAAGCCACGATGGAAGTGCTCAAGACCGCATTCTTATCTTCCTTGATGCTAGAGTTTATTTCCATGTTAAGTATTGGACTGATTGCTCTTGAAGTAGGGCTCAGATTAGTCGTCTTTGAAAGCATTTCATTCTTTACCGCTTTCTTCGTTCTTGTGCTTGCCCCGGAATTCTATCTATCACTAAAAGAGCTTGGGCAGGCCTTTCATACTGGCCGAGGAAGTATGGGGGCCGCGAAAAAAGTCATGGAGGAGCTTGAAGAAAAAGATCGACCTGTGCATTGGGGAGAGAAGGAACTCGAATCGATTGGAACTTCTGCCACAATGGAATTACGTACTGTCGGTTTTTCCTACGGGGATAAGGGATTTGTTCTTCAATCCATTTCGGCGGTCTTTCCTCCCGGCAGCCAAGTGGCGATCGTCGGTCACAGCGGAGCAGGGAAAACAACTCTTCTTCATCTTTTAGCAGGACTTCTTGATCCCTCTGAAGGAGACATCGTGATCGATGGATATTCAAGAAGTGAATATAGGGAAAGCGACTGGTTTGATCAACTGAGTTATATTTCACAGAATCCGTATTTATTCTCAGGCACAATCTCAGAGAATATTGCAGTTGGAGGAAGAGAAGGCGTGACCCGGGAAGAGATTGAATACGCTGCTGAAAAAGCAGGAATCTCACAAATGATTGCAGGTCTCGATAAAGGGTTTGACACACCGATCGGTGAAGCGGGGAGAGGGCTTTCAGGAGGAGAAAAGCAGCGTATTGCCATAGCCAGGGCTTTTCTCAAAAAACCTTCTATTATTCTCTTCGACGAACCGACAACAGGATTGGATCTTAAAACCGAGGGAATCCTTCAAGCCTCCATTCAGGAATTATCCAAAGATTCAACGGTGATTACAGTGGCTCACCGCTTGCATACAATTCGTGAAGCAGATCAAATTCTGTTTTTGGAAAATGGGAAATTATCGGGTATAGGAAATCATGAGGAGTTAATGAAGTCCTCTTCACGCTATCATGAGATGGTGACAGCACAGCAAGGGGTGAATACATGATGAAAGAGTTAGGATTTGTCGTAAAGCTGATGATGAAGGAAAAGAAGGATATAGTGTATTCTATTTTTTTTGGCTTCCTGGCTGGAATGACCTCTGTCGGTTTATTTGCTTCCAGTGGTTATTTAATTTCTAAAGCAGCTTTGGAAGTACCTCTATACGCACTGACGGTGATGATTGCACTCTTGAAGCTATTCGGTTTTACAAAGGCGCTTAGCCGCTACGCGGAACGTTATTTTTCCCATCGAGCAACATTCACGATTCTGGCTAATTTACGAGTCTCGATTTATGAAGCAATCGAACCGTTAGCGCCGGTAATTTTCGGTCGATACAGAAGCGGTGATCTTCTCTCAAGAATTGTCGGGGACGTAGAGAGCCTCCAGAATTTCTTTCTTAGGGTCTTTTATCCCCCTGTCATTCTGGTGATGGTGTTCTTAAGTACGATTTTGTTTACGATGTTTTATTCTGTATCCGTTGCAATGATTCTTCTCGTGGGCCTTCTACTGACGGGATTCGTCGTCCCTGCCTATTTTGCTCTTAAACAGAGGAAGATTGAAGTGACTTTAAGAGAAAGACGGGGGGAGTTGTCTACTGAAGTAACGGAATTTCTATATGGATTCAGAGACCTGAAGATCTATCAGAGACTGGAGGATAAAGAGAGAAGTCTTGTTCATGCATCAACAGGCTATGTGAGTGAACAGGAACGTGAGGGTATCCATTCCCTCTTTAGTCATTCAACCAATATCCTGGTTTCGCTTCTTATTTCATGGATCGTTTTAGCTGTAGGGGCCTATTCGGTGGGATCAGGTCAACTGGACGGAATATACCTGGCTATGCTTGTCATGATCTCATTAACGTTATTCGAAAACGCCACACCCATGGCAATTCTCCCTACACACTATGAAGATTCCCGCAGGGCTGCAGCCAGGCTTTCTTCAGTCATTCCAGAAGAGAGCATCGAGAGGGACGGACCTTCATTTGGCGGGATACTTGGCGGGGAAGCTCCGTCCTTTCACCTGAAGGATGTAAGCTTTTCCTTCGGGGGAGAGGAAAGAAAAGCATTGGATGGTGTGGATCTTGAGCTGCCTGCAGGTTCGAAAACAGCGATTGTAGGCCCGTCGGGATCAGGGAAATCAACATTGCTTCAATTGTTATTAAACTTTTACTCAACGGATCAAGGATCGATTTTCGTCAATGATGCTTCAATTAAAGATTTCGATAAAGAGTCGTTGTGGGAGCATGCCAATGTGGTTCTTCAAGAAAATCATTTCTTCTACGGCACTTTAAGGGATAATCTTATGCTGGTGCGTGACGGATTGACAGACGGGGAAATGGAATCGGCATTAGATAAAGTGAAGCTGAACCACTTTTCGTTGGAAGACACTGTACTGGAAAAAGGAGAGAATCTTTCTGGAGGAGAAAAGCAGCGATTGGCCATTGCAAGGACACTATTGAAGGGCTCACCCTTATGGATGCTGGATGAACCGACGTCTTCGGTTGATGCGTTGACGGAGAAAGAGATCTTTGACCATCTTTATAAAGTGGCCGGTGGAGACACGTTGATTCTGATCTGTCATCGTTTAACTGGTCTTGAAAACATGGATCAAATCGTCGTCATGGATCAAGGGAAGGTTATAGAAGCAGGAAGTTTTGATGAGCTCATGGATAAAAAAGGCTACTTCTATGAAATGAAACAGATTGAAAAGAGCGTACTCTTTTAACAGACGAAAAAGCCGCATCCTCTAAGGATGCGGCTTTTTCATAGGCTTATTCCGCCCAATCAATTAAGTTGCGGATATCTAAACGATCTGATTTTCGTGCTTCTTGAAGTGGTTTTCCGATTGTAATCAACATAATCGGGATATAACGGTCCGACACATTGAACTCGGAAACGAGAGCTGCCGGATTGAAACCGCCGATTGGGCAAGTATCCCAGCCTTTCGCTTTTGCAGCAAGCATGAATTGCATAGCGGCTAAGGAAGCGTTACTGAAAGCGGCGTCTCTTGGATATTCATCACGGCTGTATGCACCGTCAATTTGTTTCTTCAGTACCTCTTTGATTTCCGCCGTCATTTCACCTTTTTCAATGGCAGGATCAAAGACAGGGTCGACATTTTTATTTGCTTCCAGGTCACCAAGTATAGCCACGACTGCAGAAGCATCATGTACCTGTTGCTGATGATATGCAATCGGAAGTAAACGTTCTTGAACTTCTTTATGATCGAATACCAGGAATTTCCACTGTTGAAGATTCCAGGCAGATGGTGCTTTTCCTGCTGTTTCGAGCAGGCTGACTAATTCCTCACGAGGGATCTCCACTTGAGGATCATATACTTTCGTTGAGCGCCGTTCATCGACGACTTGAAAGAAATTATCCATGATAAAGCCTCCTTGATGTTTAAATAAGTGTTATAATATGGTATATAATTGTATGTTACTTACTTTTTGTAAGTGTATAAGCAATATGAACAATATAACCGACGTTTTAGTATGCGTCAAGTGATAACGATTTAGGATGTGAAAACTTATATGGAAACAAAACTCTGCCCGAAATATGCCGCTGCCTTCGAACTATTAGGCAAGCGCTGGATCGGAATGATCATAAAGGTATTATTTGAAGGAACGTGCCGTTTTAAAGATATAAATGCAGAAATACCGAATATCAGTCAAAAGGTGTTAACTGACAGATTAAAGGAACTGGAGGAAAACGGCATCGTGTACCGGGAAGTTCTCGACGAAAAGCCGGTCAAAGTCCTTTATAGCCTGACGAAAAAGGGAAGAGAATTGGAGCCCGTGATGGAGGCCGTCCAGGGTTGGGCAGTGAAATGGGTAAAGTAAAAGCCTGCTTCAATGAAGGCAGGCACTTGAATTAGTTGAGGTCATGGTTGTATATGTGCTCAAATGGATCCTGTGGGTCGTGGGGAGTATAGAAATGGATGGGCTTTAATGCGGCGTAGCTTCCTCCGATGATGATGATACACAGAACGGGTAAGAATAAAATACCGAGCATAGAATAGCCTCCTTATCATGTTTTAGGGGTAGATCCCTTGCATGATTAACTCTAAAGTGTGAAACGCGTTTCATAGCAAGCGTTTATTAATAGTTTTGCTCAAAATGGACAAGTGTGCCATTCATAATATTTGATGAGGGGTATGGGGATGACAAATATTCGCAGTATCGCCAAGCTTGCGGGAGTATCTGTTTCAACAGTTTCAAGGGTATTAAATCAACACCCTTATGTGAAAGAAGAAAAACGTCGGAAAGTTCTCGAGGCCGTCGAGCAATTAAATTATATAAAAAACGCAAATGCTGTCCATTTATCAAAAGGCAAGACCTATAGCATAGGAGTTGTTTTGCCGTATTTGAATCTTCCTTACTTCGGAGAAATTCTTCAAGGTATTGCAGGGGAAGCGTTAAAGCATGGATATCATCTTCAACTTTTTCAAACGAATTATGACAAGGGAGCCGAACTTGATGCCTTTCATCGTCTGCAAATGAAGGAAGTGGACGGATTGATCTTAACTTCACGGTCAAATTCACTGGATGTTCTCACTCCGTTCATGGAAAATGCCAATGTTGTTTTCTGTGAGAATGTGTACGGTCACTCGTGTAAGAAAATATATATCGATCATTATCAAGGAATCAGGAATGGTCTCGAGCATCTTTATTCAAAAGGTCACTCCCGGATAGGTCTATGCCTGCATCGAATGTTTGGGACGAATAGTGAAGAGAGGATCCGGGGGTATTACGATAGCTCAGAAGCTGCGGGCAATCCTGTGCGTGAAGAGTGGATCTTCAATGACTGCTATCACCTGGAAGATGGAAGAGACGTGGTGAAGGCATGGGAACAGCTGAAAGAAAAACCTTCAGCCCTTATCGTAACGAGTGATCAGGTTTCAGCCGGCATGGTGACAGAGGCTGGGAAAAGAGGGATCAGGATACCCGGTGATTTGGCTATCTTAAGCTTTGATAATCATCCTATTGCCGATGCCCTGAACATTACATCCTTTGAAGTTCCGATACGAAAAGTGGGAGAAGAATCGTTTAAACTATTTCTTGAAAATACGGACCCTCGTCCCGTGATATTGGAAACAAAATTATTTGAAAGAGGTACCGTGTAAGTTCCTTATGAGATAGAGGAGGCGAAAAGAATGTTAGGGAATAAAGATGAAAAAATGTTGATCATCCTAATGGGGGTAGTCGCTATTATTGTGTTGCTTGCCATTGTAGGGAAATATCTTATGTAGCTTTTTTGCCCTTGTCTTCATAACTCACTCGTTTCTGCCATATGTTAAGAGTAATGAAGCGGTAGGTGAGTTCATCATGTGGTCTGAATTTAAACAATTCATTTCAAGGGGGAATGTAATTGATTTAGCGATTGCAGTCATCATTGGTTCAGCGTTTGGCAAGATTGTGGAGTCTCTCGTTCAAGACATGATGATGCCGGCAATCGGAATGTTATTTGGCGGCATTAACTTAGAAGGCCTGCACCTTCGAATTGGAGCAGAGGTGATTGAATTGGGAAAGTTCCTACAAGCCCTTGTAGACTTTCTTCTTGTGGCCATGAGCATTTTTTTGATGATAAAGGTGGTCAACCGCTTGAAAGGCGGAGAGCAGCAATATAAGGTGAAGCAAACGACTAACCTTGAAGTATTACAGGAAATCAGGGATATCTTGAAGGACGATCATAGCCCTTCCCCTAGCGATGATTTCCCGAAAACAATCGATCAGCTCACCAAAAGTGGTATGAAAATTCAGATGAGGACCGACAGAAAGCCAAGATAAATTCATGATCATTGACCTAAATCCTACTTTTATAGTAGGATTACTTTGTGTTGTACGACCATTTTTGAAAAATCCTACGAGCAAATGGGGTAATGATCTTGAAAAAAATTCATATTATTCATGAAAATAGTGAATGGACCAATCATTTAACGGCTCGTCTCGACGAGCTTCACTTACCTTATGAGGAATGGTTCCTCGATCAAGGACTCATCGAGTTATCATCAGACCCGCCAGAAGGAGTTTTCTATAATCGGATCAGTGCATCTTCCCATACCAGAAACCATCGTTTTGCACCTGAGTTAACGGAAAGCGTTCTTTCATGGTTGGAGAGATATGAAAGAAAGGTACTGAACGGGAGTCGTGCCCTCCGGTTGGAAGTGAGTAAAGTGAATCAGTATATGGCCTTGAACGCTGCCGGCATCAAGACACCGAAAACCATTGCAGCTGTTGGAAAAGAGCAGATCATAGAAGCCGCACAAAAGCTCAACAAACCATCATTCATCACCAAGCATAACCGAGCAGGGAAAGGATTGGGTGTTCAGTTGTTTCATTCAGTGGACGCACTGAAAAACTATGTCTACAGTGATGCATTTGAAGAACCGCTGGATGGCACGACGCTAATCCAGGAATACATTGAAGCACCGGACGCTTCGATCACACGCTGTGAATTCATCGGCGGCACATTCATGTATGCTGTGAAGGTGGATACGTCAAAAGGATTTGAATTATGTCCCGCCGATGTCTGCCAGGTCGATGATTTATTCTGCCCAGTGGGGGAGCAGGAGGAAAAGCCTAAATTCCAAATCAGGGAAAACTTTTCCCATGGCATCCTTTCGTCTTACGAAGCATTTTTAAAAGAAAACCGGATTGATGTAGCCGGGATTGAATTTATTCAAGACAAAGAAGGCACCATCTACACGTATGATGTGAACACCAATACAAATTACAACAAGGATGCCGAGGCGAAGTACGGACAATACGGGATGCTTAAGTTGGCAAAATACCTTGGAGAACAATTGAAAACACTGTAAATTGATGACCCTCCTGTACATGTACAGGAGGGGTTTCGTATGTAAATGCACGATTACAAATATATTTGTGACGATTTTTGCAGTAGTATGGTAGAATTTCTATAAAGTAGACAATATCTGTGAAAGGTCAAAGGGTAAGTATGATTATCTTTAATCAGGATGTTATTAACAATTTCTTTTATATCATTTTGAGTATTTTTTTAATTTTTTTCCTTATTGAAAAAAAGATGATACATGGTTGGTATACAAGGTTAGCAACCCTTGTTTCTTTAAGTTTTGCCATTATCCTGTGCATGCTTTCCCCGATCTATCATAATCCATACTGTGTACATGATTTACGGATGATTCCTTTTGTACTCGGGATCATGTATGGAGGACCATACACAGGGCTCGCACTTTTGGTTGTTTTATTGGTATCCAGGACTATGATATATAGTTGGAGTTTAGTAGCATTTGTTATTTATGTGGTGATCTATCTCTTGACGGTGATCGGGATGAAGTGGTTCCATTTTGACCGGTTAACGAGCCGTAAGAAGATTATATTTTCAGTGATTCTCTTTACCATTCATTCCATCGTAGCGGCACTTATTGCGAATGCCATGACAGTGTTTGTAATTGATGAAAGCTATCTCATTAATTTCATCTTACTCCCATCAGTGGGAATGCTCATTTTGACATATATATGTGAAACATTGCTTAAACAGATTCAAATCAAACATGCACTCGTAAAAATAGAGAAAATGGAAGTACTCGCTCAACTGGCAGCCAGCATTTCACACGAAGTGAAGAATCCGTTAACGGTTATAAAAGGATTTCTAAGATTGCTCAATCAAGAAAATCTTCCAGTCGGAAAAAAAGAGCAGTACTTAGCCATCGCATCATCAGAATTGAACCGGGCAGAAGATATCATCAATGACTATCTCACATTTGCCAAGCCGGACCCTGATCAAGTAGAGGACATCTCAATTTCCGAACAACTCAATAAGCTTGTTGATATGGTAGAGCCCCTGAGCAACCAGCAATCGGTTGACGTACATAAAAGTATCATGGACGCCACCATTGTCGGCAATACAAGGAGTTTTCAGCAAGCATTTCTCAACATCATGAAAAATGCGATCGAATCCATGCCAAAAGGAGGTACCCTTTCGATACTTTCGAAGGTTCAGAAAGGGGACGTAAGCATCACCATCACTGATACTGGAATCGGGATGACCTCTGAACAACAGGCAAGACTCGGAGAACCTTATTTTTCTACGAAGGAAAAAGGGACTGGTCTTGGGCTCATGGTATCCTATCGCATCATTGAAGCGATGAGAGGCGTCATTACAGTTGAAAGTAGAGTTGGCAAGGGGACGAGTTTTCAGATTGTGTTTCCTTTGGATCGTTTGAAAGACCCTTCATCTTTATAGGTGGAGGGTTTTTTAAATTTTACTGACGCCAAACGATTCCGCTTTTCGGTATGTCCAGCTTCGGCGGCTAGTCCCTCGAGGTCATAAGTCAAGGACACCAAAAAGGCAAAGAGCGCCTTTCCGGTGTCCTCGTCTTATGCTTGTCGGGCCTGAGCGAGCCGCCTCCGCTTTTCGCTATTGAACTTTCTTAAATTATCTGATAATATATATTCCTGCTCCCAAACGCCTACATAATTTATCCGGATTTCCATATGCATCCACTGAGAGTCGTTACCTCAGTGGAATAATAAGACGTTTTTTTCTCCATTGCGGCTACTACCATTTGGAAGGAGAAATGTATGACGAAGGAATCAACCATTCATCCCGATTTTTTAAATGAATCAGAACGCTTAGAGTTTACAAAACGCTACATTGACGTTGTGATCAACACATCCCAGTCAAGCAAGGAAAAGTATAAAGAAAACATGGAGAAAGCTTTTGGAGATATCGATTGGGGAGAATCAAGTGCTGCCTACATCGATATATTGACCAACTCAAGCTTTTTTGAGATGTCGAAGGAAGAACTGGAATCCCTCCTTAAAGCGAAGAACAAGCCTTACTTTGCACGAATTGATTTTCAACATAAGGGTGCTGACAATGCAGAGAAGCATTATATCGGCAAGACCTCCTTGTATCAGCGTGAAAATCAAGAACAAATCATAGTGGACTGGCGTTCCCCCATAGCCAATCTCTACTACGAAGGAAGAATCGGTGATGTTTCCTATGAAGCGGAAGACGAGACATATGAAGGAGATCTTTCATTAAAGCGTCAGTACATGATTGAAGATGGCTTGTTAGAAGAAATCCGGGATATCGACTTAACGACCACAGATGAATTGCTTCAGGATTCATTAGCCAAAAGCTCCAGCAATCGTTTAACCGAGATCATTTCCACCATCCAAGAAGAACAAAACCGGATCATCCGTGCCGATTTAAACAAACCCATCATTGTTCAAGGTGCGGCGGGCAGCGGAAAGACAACGATTGCCCTTCACCGGATTTCTTATTTCATTTACAATTACAAACAACATTTTGATCCCAGACAACTAATGATTCTAGCTCCGAGTAATTTGTTCATCGACTATATTTCAGAGGCATTGCCGGAACTTGGAGTGGAACGTGTCAGACAAACGACGTTCACGGATTATGTGATGACCTGCTTAGAGAAAAAGCTGAAATTAGTAGAAGATAATAAGCTCATTCAGTTAATTGAAACCCACGGTGAAGACGTAGAGGCTGCCTCCTGGATTTCAGGGTTTAAAGGCTCCAAGGCATTCAGGAGAATTCTTGATTATTATATAGAAGAAATTGAACAGCGTTTTTATACATCAAAGGACTTCTATGTTGATAAATACAAACTCTATACGGCAAAAAAGTTCACTCATCTTTTTAAAGATGAATATACGTATATGCCAATCTATCGCAGGATGGAAAAGCTGAAGGCCCTTTTACAGAGTTATGTGCGGACAAATAAGAAACAAATGATAGAAGGTGTTGAAAAGTTCTTTGATGAGCGGATCGAAACAGCTCTCTTTGAGCGGTCAAAGGCAGCGAACCGCAAGGACTATGTATCAAAAGCATTGGACAAAAAAACTGAGCGTGTAGATGAAGTCAAGAAAGCCATCCGCACAAGCGTAACGGGGTACATGAAACAGTTTGAGAAGAAGAATCTGGATCAATATTTCATCGATTTATTTTTAGATCCAGAGCGTCTTGTATCATACTCAAAAGGCGAGCTAAGCAGGGAACAAGCTGAACAGATTTGTCACTATACCCTTAGATACGCGAAGAAAAAACAGTATGAAGTAGAAGATTTAGCGATTCTTCTTTACTTGCAATCCCACTTGTTCGGAATAGACAAATTTCATAAAGCAAAAAACATCGTCATTGATGAAGCCCAGGATTATAGTTATCTGCAGCTTTATTCATTGAAGAGGGCACTTGAAACCGACATGTTTACACTGGTGGGGGATCTTGCCCAGGGAATTCACTCCTATCGTGGACTACAGTCATGGGAACCGGTGTTTAGAGATGTTTTTCCAAGGGCCACCTATACGGAGTTGCAAAAAAGTTACCGAACCACAATTGAAATCATGGAGGAAGCAAATAAACTGCTGAATCTCTTACCCTATGATTTTCCTAAAGTGAATCCAGTGGTGAGACATGGAGATTCTCCCAGCTTCGATGAGTATGTGGAATTGGAAGAATTGGCTGCCATAATCGAGGAAAAGGTGAATACTGGACGAGAAGAAGGATTCCAAACCTTTGCCGTGATCGGAAAAAGCATGAAGGATTGTGTGAAAATCAGCGAAATCCTTCAAGATCTGCAGCCTGGGAAAGTGAAGTTATTAGAAGAACAGGAATCGATCCCGAAAGATCAAATCGTCGTTGTACCATCTTATCTGTCAAAAGGACTCGAATTCGATGTGGTCATCATCGCAGCGGTGGATGAAGCATTCAACCCGGAAAACGAACTCGACATCAAGCTCCAATACGTGTCCATGACACGCCCCCTGCATAAGCTTGCGTTTATCGGGAGGAGAAGAGAGCAATTTATCGGCCGGTAGAAGCTCCAAATAGGTCCGTCCCTCATGGAGAGGGACGGACCTTAATTTAGTATATAATCGAATTTTTCGATCATAACATTAGCAAAAAGCTGAGTGAATTTGTAAAATAGTAAATCAGGAGGGATGCAATATGTTAAAAAACTTACAGAGCACGAAGACACTACATAACGGAATCGAAATTCCTTATGTCGGTTTAGGAGTTTACCAAATGAAAGATCCGTCTGAAACGGTGCAGGCTGTTCGCACAGCGATTGAGTCAGGATACCGTTCCATCGATACAGCGGCGATCTACGATAACGAAGAAAGTGTAGGTCAAGGTGTGAAAGAAGGTGGAGTAGCGAGAGAGGAACTGTTCATTACATCGAAAGTATGGAATAGTGATCAAGGCTACGATACGACATTGAAAGCATTCGAAACCAGCCTGAAAAAGCTTGATATGGACTACCTGGATCTTTACTTGATTCACTGGCCGGTAGAAGGAAAATACAATGATACATGGAAGGCATTCGAAAGACTTCAGAGTGAAGGATTAGTGAAATCAATCGGTGTAAGCAACTTCCATCAGCATCACCTTGAAGATTTGATGAAGAACAGCAATGAAAAGCCTGTATTAAATCAAATCGAATTACACCCTCGTCTGAATCAGGAAAAAATAAGAGAATTCTGTGCATCACAAAATATTGCAGTGGAAGCATGGTCACCAATCGCTCAAGGTCGTGTACTGGATGAACCAACACTGAATCACATTGCGGAAAAGCATGAAAAATCCGCTGCCCAAGTGATTCTGCGCTGGCACCTTCAGAATGATGTCATCATCATTCCTAAATCTGTACATGAAAATCGTATCAAAGAAAACGCAGACCTGTTCAACTTCGAGCTATCACTTGAAGAAATGAACCAAATCAACGGATTGAATCTCGACGAACGTTTCGGGCCAGACCCGGACAACTTCGATTTCTAAACGATATATAGGAAAGAGGTCCGTCCCTCCAGAAGAGGGACGGACCTCTTATTTTTGCCCTCTTGCTTTCAGGTACCCTTTATTAAAAAGTTGTAAAATAGTTATTGACAGAGAAGTGAGGAGTATTATACAATTATCTCGAAATCAAAATAATTACATTCGAGATAACAGGTACTCTTTTTTTACGCATATATCTCAAATTCAAGATAAATGATTTGAGAATAATTGAATTTGAAATGTTTGAAGCTACATCTCGATGGGAAAACATAAAGGAGGAAGTAAAATGACAGCATTAGCTGCGTTCGGTTTATTGGTTATTCGTTTAGTAGTGGGGTTAACATTCGCTGCTCATGGAGCACAGAAGTTATTTGGATGGTTTGGTGGACACGGACTACAAGGAACAGGTGGTTTCTTTGAGTCCATTGGAATCAAGCCGGGAAAAACGATGGCATTACTTGCAGGACTTTCTGAAGTTGCAGGGGGATTGCTATTCGCTGCAGGTTTCCTGACGCCATTAGCAGCGTTACTTATCATTGGAACGATGATTGTAGCGATTGTGAAAGTTCACGGACCAAATGGTTATTGGGTAACACAAAATGGTACAGAATATAATGTGATGCTCATTGTTGTTGCTCTAGGGGTAGCACTGGTAGGGGCAGGATCATTTTCTATAGACGCACTATTATTTTAGATAAGGTTCATTTTTCAGTAGGAATTATCTGATGTGGAAATCCAACACAGAAACTCGGCGTGCAATCCAACATCACTATTTTAAATTAGGTAGCAAATGAATAATGCAGGTGAATGTTGATTGATTAACCTGCACTCAGATTCGGTGTTTCACTTATTTACTATATATAAACCATATTTAAAGGAGAGATTTCGACTATGTCTAACGTAAAATTAGCAATCATGTACTACAGTTCAACGGGAACAAATTATCAAATGGCAAAATGGGCAGAAGAGGCTGCGAAAGAAGCAGGCGCAGAAGTGAAGGTACTTCGTTTTGAAGAAACGGCACCTGAAGGAGCAATCGCTTCAAACCCGGCATGGGAAAAGCACTATAATGAAACAAAAGATATCGTGCCTGTTGCGACACTTGACGATCTTGAATGGGCAGACGCTTACCTTTTCAACGTTCCAACACGATTCGGAAATGTTCCTTCTCAAGTAAAATCCTTCCTGGATACTACTGGAGGTCTATGGTTCAACGGGAAACTTGCAAATAAAGTAGTAAGTGCCACATCATCTGCGAGCAACTCACACGGTGGGCAGGAGCAGACGGTTCTGGCTCTATACACCACTATGATGCACTGGGGTGCAATCATAGCGGCTCCAGGGTACACAGACCAATCAAGCTTTACAACAGGAGGAAACCCGTACGGAACGAGTGTAACAGTCGATCAAGAAGGCAATATGGTTGAATCCGTAGAGCCTGCAGTGAAACACCAAACTCGCCGTACGATCCAAATCGCTGAAGCTGTGAAAAACGGATTGAAATAAATAACATAAAAAAACGAGTCACTCGAGAGTGGCTCGTTTTTTTATGTTCTCACAGTCCTACATCATCGGTACAATCAGCCTCACACTCAATCCAATCGCCAGTCAGGGGATGTGGAAATGAAATCTGTGCTGCATGCAACGCTTGCCTTTTGAAAACCGGCTTTCCTCCATATAATGTGTCTCCGACTAAAGGATGACCGATGTGGCTCATATGGACGCGAATCTGGTGGGTGCGTCCTGTATCAAGCTGGACCTCCACCAATGTATAAGAATTTCTATCCTCCAGCACCTTGTAGTGAGTGACCGCACCCTGACCAGAAGGTGAAACTCTTCTTCTGGTATTGTGATGGCGGTCCCTTCCAATCGGTTCAGAGATGGTGCCTTTTTTCTGCTTCAATCTACCATGGACGAGAGCGTGGTATGTACGCTTGATCTGTCTTTCAGTGAGGAGGCGGTCAAGAATCGCTTTACTTAAAGGGTGCTTGGCGAAGATGATCGCTCCCGAAGTGTCATGATCCAAACGATGAATGTGCTGGACGCGGGAGCTTTCTCCCCGGGCTTGATAGTGAAAGGCCACCAGATTTGCAAGGGTATCCGTCTCATTCGGATGGTTTGGGTGAGTATCAATTCCCGCAGGTTTGTTGACGACAATCAGATGGTCATCTTCGAATAGTGCATCGATTTCTCCGTAGGTCGGAGGGACATCGTATCCTACTTCTTTAAATAAATGAAGCTGAAGCGTATCTCCCTGAGAAAGGGGCTGGGTCCAGGAAATCGATTCCCCGTTCACTTTAATATCACCCGCCATCCTCATGGAATGAATCAGCTTCTTAGGTGCTTGCCAGTGATTTCTAAGAATTGTTTCAATCGTTACATTTTTCCATTTATCTGGTATGACTAGTTCAAATAGTTCTCCTTTTTTCTGTGTTTTCATCAAAAAACTCCTTCAAATGACAAAAATCTTATACTATTGTGGGTATTAAAGCCTAATTTAACACCTATTCAACCCAATTCATGGGTATAATTACCACGCTGTTGGTTCTACTTCTATGTTATCCTTAATATATCTATTACAGAGAGATTACAACCATTACAAAGGTGGGTTATGACGGTGAAAGTTTTACTAGCATCAACACATGAACAGGAAGATAAAATTCAAGAGCTCATACAGTACATGTATTGTACTATTTTCCCTGATTATTTCACAGATGATGAAATTGAGCAATTTGATGATATGCAAGTATTACATACGACAACGAGAAACTTTGAATACTTCGGAACCCTTAAAGAAGCGTTCCAGGTAATTTCAAGCCTACAAACACTGATTTCCATTGTCGAGAGCGGTTCAAATGAAGAAGTGTATGAAGAAATGTTTTACCACAATGCTGAAATTCTTCAAGGGTTTGGTATGTTTTTCCCACTGTCGTATGATCAATTCAGTGAAGAATCTGATTGTAAGCATAATTTAAGTATTTATTCTAGAGCGGATAACCAGCTGCTTGTTTAAAGAAATCACGTCTGGAAAAGTTTGATACTTTAGAAAATTCGAATAAAAATGTTTAGAAGATTCCCGTGAGGGGAAAATAGCTTGTAATAAGTTGATTTTGAAGATACACAGTATCTTCACCTTGAAATTCCTCCTCACTTGAAAGGGGCTGACTCGTGGAAAAGTCAGCCCCTCTTTTTTTGCTTATTTATTCTTTCGTAACGTTCTCATCAAAAAACTTCTTAAATTCTTCTTCAGGCTGTTCTCCTACAATTCTCGCTACTTCTTTTCCACTTTCGAAATGTACCAGTGTTGGAGTGGATTCGATTCGGTATTGGTCCCATCCTTGTTCAAATTCAAGTAGATTGTACTGAACCATATCGACTCCCATGTCTTCGGCAAGTGGAGCAAGTATAGGAGTAGTCCTCTTACAATGAATACACGATGAGCTGTAGAAATACACAGTCACATCTTCGTTATTCTTTAATTTTTCTTCCAGCTCTTCGGGAAGGATCACATTCTGATAGTTCGGGTCGTCCAGCAGTTCGACGGTGGCCGGTTCAAGATTCGCTTTTTTAAACTTATTTCCTTCTGCTTTTTGATTGTTTTGCATGCTTGTGATGAGAGCGATGGCAGCAAATAATGCGACAATCGCTACTAGAAATATGATGATTTTCTTCAATCTAATTGTCCTCCTTTAATGCTTTTAATACCATTACACTTGCGATGAAGATGATAAGGAAACCTGTCAATGCCAGGAATGGGATGGTGATAAAGCCGAACAGGTTGATGTATTCGCCTGTACATGGGACCCGTCCACAGGCAGGTGCACTCTCTGTTAGGATTGAAACTTTTTGAATAGAGTAGTGATACAAGGAGACGAGAAGGCCGATTCCCGATAATATAGTAGAATAAAAAGCCGCTTGAAAATCTTTACGAACGTAAGCCACTCCTAATAGAATGACCATCGGATACATTAAAATACGCTGATACCAGCATAATACGCATGGTTCATACTTCATGATTTCAGAGAAATATAAGCTCCCCATAGTTGCGATAAGAGAGGAAGCCCATGCAAGGAACAACATAGAATCTGCTTTTTTATTCATATAGAATTCCTTTCTTAGTATATTCTATCAAATTATAGTATGTTATTATTATAAATGTAAAATGAGAAATCTTTATGAAGAAATATGATATTTTTTTAACGATTTATGCAAACGTTTGCAGAAAGCGTTTTATTCATTGAATTGACCTAACAGGAGGAATCACATATGACAAAACAATGGTGGAAAGAATCGGTCGTCTATCAAATTTACCCTCGCAGCTTCATGGATTCAAATGGTGATGGCGTTGGTGATATTAGAGGAATTATTTCTAAATTGGATTATCTGAAAGAACTGGGGATTGATGTGGTTTGGTTATCTCCTGTGTATGAATCTCCGAATGATGATAATGGTTATGATATAAGCAATTATAAAAAGATTATGGATGAGTTCGGCAAGATGACTGATTGGGAAGAAATGCTAAACGAAATGCATAAACGTGGTATGAAGCTTGTGATGGATTTAGTGGTGAATCACTCTTCCGATGAGCACGGCTGGTTTGTGGAATCCAGGAAATCAAAGGACAATCCATATCGTGATTATTACATTTGGCGTGAAGGAAAAGATGGTAAAGAACCGAACAACTGGGAGTCTGTTTTTAGCGGTTCTGCTTGGGAATATGATGAATCGTCAAAGGAATATTTCTTGCATCTCTTTTCTAAAAAGCAGCCGGATCTAAACTGGGAGAACCCGAAGCTACGTCAGGAAATCTACGACATGATGAAATTCTGGCTGGATAAAGGGATCGATGGTTTCCGTATGGATGTTATCAACTTCATTTCGAAAGTGCCAACACTGCCTGATGCGCCTAATCCTGAAGGGAAGATGTATGCTTCCGGTCATGAGTACTTTATGAATGGTCCGCGCATTCATGAATTCCTTAAGGAAATCAATCAAGAGGTATTATCCCATTATGACGCGATGACAGTTGGTGAAATGCCCGGTGTGACACCGGATGAAGCCGTACTTTACACAGGTGAAGACCGCAATGAGGTGAATATGGTATTTCAGTTCGAACACATGGATGTGGACTCGGGACCAGGAGGGAAATGGGACGTCATTCCTTTCGACCTTGTAAAATTGAAAACCATTTTAACGAAGTGGCAGACAGAACTTCACGGGAAGGGCTGGAACAGTTTGTACTGGAACAACCACGACCAGCCAAGGATTGTGTCACGACTTGGTGACGATGGAGAGTACCGCGTGAAATCTGCCAAAATGCTGGCAACACTTCTTCATCTGATGCAGGGGACGCCTTACATTTATCAAGGCGAAGAATTCGGAATGACGAATGTCCGATTCTCTTCCATTGAAGAGTATAAGGATATCGAAACCCTGAATATGTATCGTGAAAAAGTAGCGGAAGGCATGAATCTGGAAGATATCATGAAGTCCATTTATGTAAAGGGAAGAGACAACGCAAGAACCCCTATGCAGTGGAACAGTGAGGACCAGGGAGGGTTCACTGAAGGAGAACCCTGGATTGCCCTTAATCCGAACTACAAAGAAATCAATGCCGAACAAGCGTTAAAAGATCCGGAATCCATTTTTTACTACTATCAAAAATTGATTGCTCTTCGTAAAGAGCATGAAATTATCCCATACGGATCATTCGAACTTCACTATGCAGACCATCCTTCAATATATGCCTATACGAGAGCATATGAAAACGAGAAGATTCTTGTTCTTTGCAATGTATCCGGAGAAAAACAGGTCATTGATAACGTCGCTTCTTTTGATATCAATCAGGCTGAAATCCTCATAACAAACGAAGAAAAGCATGAAAAAGATGAATTTACTTTAAACCCCTGGGAAGCAACGGCTTACTATTTTAAAGGGTAATGGAAGGAAGCACCCATAAATGAGGGTGCTTCTTTTAGTTGAATATTTAACGCCAAATCAAATTTCTTCAAATCATCCACACCCCTTTGCTAAAATAAAAGGGATGGATTGTCATGAACTTTGTTTCAACAGTGCACTATAAGGGTATATAATTCAGGTATTTTATGAAGGAGTAGATCATAGATGGCAGAAAAACTAGACTTATCACAGTTTGAAAAGAAAATGATCATTCGTCCAATGGAACATAAGGACATTCAAGATATTATCAATATGCAGTCTGTTTGTTTCCCAGGGATGGATCCCTGGAAGGTGGAGCATCTGGAAAGTCATTTGGACGTGTTTCCGGAAGGTCAGCTTGTCGCCGAATTAGAAGGGGAAATTATTGCATCATGCTCGAGTCTGATCATTAACTTTGACGAGTATGACGACCGCCATACATGGGATGATGTAACGGATAATGGTTACATAACGAATCACAATCCCGATGGCTATAACCTGTACGGAATCGAAGTCATGGTGCACCCTGAATACCGACGCATGAAGGTAGGACACCGTTTATATGAAGCAAGGAAGGATCTTGCAAGACAATGGAATTTAAAGAGTATCATCATCGGGGGACGCATCCCGAACTACCATAAACACTCAGAGGAGATGTCTCCAAGGGAGTACGTGGATTCAGTCGGGCGTCATAAGATCTATGACCCTGTACTATCCTTCCAGTTATTAAACGGCTTCACCTTGATGCGGATCAATCCGAACTATTTACCTGATGACAAACGATCACATAAATACGCCACGCTGATGGAATGGAATAACGTTGATTACCGTCCGTCAAGCAAGCGTCATTTTAAAACAAGTTATCCTGTCAGAATCTGTGTTGTTCAATACATGATGCGTAAAATCAATTCCTTCGAGGAGTTTGCGAACCAGGTTGAATACTTCACAGATGTAGCATCAGATGCAAAATCTGATTTCGTCGTGTTCCCTGAAATCTTCACGACTCAGCTTATGTCATTCTTGAACATCCAGTCACCGAGTTTAGCTGTGAGAAAGCTGACGGATTTTACTGAGGAATATATCGAATTATTCACGGATTTAGCTGTTCGTTACAACGTGAATATCATTGGGGGTTCTCACTTCGTTAAGGAAGAAGACGATGAAATCTACAATATCGCATACTTGTTCCGTCGTGATGGGACGATCGAGAAACAGTACAAGGTTCATATCACACCAAATGAACGAAAATGGTGGGGAATCAGCCCTGGAGATTCAGTAAGGGTATTCGACACGGATTGCGGGAAGATCGCGATTCAAATCTGCTATGATATCGAATTCCCCGAGCTTGCCCGTATAGCAACTGACAAAGGGGCGAAGATCATCTTTACTCCATTCTGTACAGAAGATCGCCAAGGGTATCTCCGTGTCAGATACTGTGCCCAAGCCCGTGCTGTCGAGAACCAGATTTATACGGTGATTTCCGGTACCGTGGGGAATCTTCCACAAACAGAAAACATGGACATTCAATACGCTCAATCAGGTATCTTTGCTCCATCTGACTTTGAATTTGCCCGTGATGGAATTGTCGGAGAGACGAATCCGAACATCGAAATGGTCATGATCGGAGACGTCGACCTCGAAGTCCTGCGCCGCCAGCGTCAATCGGGTACGGTGCGCCAGTTGAAAGATCGCCGCCATGATGTGTATGGGGTGACTTATAAAAAGTAATCCAGTAAAAGCCTTGCTGATTTGTTCAGTGAGGCTTTTTTGAGAAAAAAAGACAAATTCTTTTTAGAAAAATTATGCTAAAATAAGGTCTGAACGAATCTTGTCGACATGTGACGGATTGTTTTAGCAGGATTTCTACAATATGTGATAGAATTTATTATTATACAGCATTAGGAGGGGATCGTTTTGAGTTGGAAAACATCATGGGAAAAATGGAGCAACTACTTACATCTTGATGGAGAAGTGAATGAGCTGTTAGAAACAATGAAAGACGACGAGAAAACTTTAGAAGACGCTTTCTACAAAAACCTGGAATTTGGTACTGGTGGAATGAGGGGAGAAATTGGTCCCGGAACCAACCGAATGAACATTTATACAGTTAGAAAAGCTTCTGAAGGATTAGCGCGATACATAGAAGAACAAGGTGAAGAGGCTAAAAAGCGCGGAGTTGTAATCGCTTACGATTCCCGTTATAAATCTCCTGAATTTGCCTTGGAATCAGCTAAGACGTTGGCTACACATGGTATTCAAACATATGTGTTCGATGAACTGAAACCAACTCCGGAGCTTTCATTTGCCCTTAGACAATTAAAGGCATTCTCTGGAATCGTAGTCACGGCAAGCCATAATCCACCTGAATATAATGGTTACAAAGTATACGGTGAGGATGGAGCCCAGCTGCCTCCACACGTAGCCGATTCCGTTATCGATAAAGTGAATGAAGTGGAAAATGAGCTGGAAATTGAAGTTAAATCCGAAGAAGAATTGAAATCATCCGGACTGATTAAAATGATTGGCGAAGAGATTGATCAATCTTACCTCGAGCATCTGATCTCGATTTCTGAAAAACCGCAAATCGCAAAGGAAGTCGATCTGAAAATCGTATTTTCCCCATTACATGGAACAGCTTTAAAGATGGCTGAAAAGGGTCTGAAAGCTTTAGGATATGAGTCTGTTCACATTGTAAAGGAGCAGGCGATTCCAGATCCTGAGTTTACGACTGTGAAATCCCCGAACCCGGAAGATAAAGCAGCGTTTGAATATGCCATCCGTGACGGGAAGGAAATCGACGCCGATATCCTGATTGCGACAGATCCCGATGCAGACCGATTGGGTGTAGCCGTTAAAGATGAATCAGGAGAGTATATTCTTCTCACTGGAAACCAAACAGGTGCTATTCTATTGGATTATATTCTGGCACGTAAACAAGAAAAAAATATGATTCCTGAAAATGGACGAGTATTCAAAACCATCGTTACATCCGAATTAGGCCGTAAAGTGGCAGAACATTACGGAGCTTCAGTGGAGGATGTACTGACAGGCTTCAAATTTATCGGTGAAAAAATCAAAAAGTATGAAGAATCAGGCGAATACTCCTTCTTATTTGGTTATGAAGAAAGCTATGGGTACTTAATCGGCGACTTCGCACGCGATAAAGATGCCATTCAAGCCGTGCTGATGGCAGCAGAAGCGGCAGCTTACTATAAGAAGCAAGGCAAAACCCTATATGATGTACTGAATGATTTATTTGATCAGCATGGTTTCTATCAAGAGGGATTAAAGAGTTTGACTCTTAAAGGAAAAGAAGGCGCTGAACAAATCCAGGGGATTCTGAAGGACTTCAGAAACGAGCCTTTGAACGAAGTCGCAGGTATGCAGGTCATTTCATCGGAAGATTATAAAGTAAGTAAGAAAGTCGATTTACAATCAGGTGAGGAATCAATCATTCATCTTCCATCTTCCAATGTTTTGAAATACTATCTTGAAGACGGATCATGGATTTGCTTACGCCCATCTGGAACCGAACCGAAGATCAAGTTCTACTTCAGCGTGATTGGTGAGACACAAAGCGATAGCGATGATAAATTACATGCTCTGCAAGAAGCCATCATGGCGAAGGTGGAAACGATGGTAAGTTCATCTGTAGGAGAGGCGTAAAGCCTTTACAGCAGTATTGCATTGCGTAATAAAAAACAAGAGATGTGCAGGTGCATCTCTTGTTTTTTTGGATAAAAAAAAGAATAGATGTTTTCAGTCAAAGGTCGTAGAACGTTTCATTCTTTTTGAGAATACCGGTTTTGTGTAAAATCTATATAATGGTAGTGAAGGATTGGAGAGGAAGATGAAGATGAATCAAGAATCCCTTTCAAATATCGGGCTTTTGAAAGAGATAGCCGAATTGCTGAACAATGAAACAGAGCTTTCTTCCATGCTTTCAGGTGCTGTCAAGAAGTTGATCAGAGGAACAAGCTTCACGACGGGATGGATTTTCTTTATTGATAAGGAAGGAAGTCACGAGCTTGTCTCTCATGAAAATCTCCCAAAGTCACTATCCGACCGGAATTGTGAGCTGATGAAAAAAGGCGGCTGCTGGTGTGTCAATCGCTTTCGAAATGGAAAGCTGACGAAAGCATCCAATATCATCGAATGTCAGCGGATTGAGCAGGCCATCGAAGAAAACAGAGGGGATACGGATGAAATAACGTATCATGCAACCGTCCCCCTTCAGTCCGGAAATGAATCCTTTGGGTTATTGAATGTCGCAGCTCCCAATAAGACCCACTTTTCTACTGATGAACTGGCTCTTCTGGAATCGGTTGCCTTTCAAATCGGTTCTGCCATTAAGCGTATTATGTTGACTAAGAAGGAGCAGGAAGTCGCTCTTATTGGTGAAAGGAACCGATTGGCAAGAGATCTTCATGACTCAGTGAACCAACTGTTGTTTTCCCTTACGTTAACGGCAAGAGGAGGAGCGGAGATGACCGGGGAAGCGGAAGTGAAGGACACCTTCAAGACCATTCAAAGCCTTGCCCAGGAAGCGCTATCGGAAATGCGCGCCCTCATCTGGCAATTAAGGCCCCATGGTTTGGAAAACGGAGTGGTCGAAGCTGCTAAAGGATACGCAGACATGCTCGGTTTAACCCTTGAATTGAAAGTAGAGGGAGTCCTAAGCCTAAGCTCTAAAATAGAGGAAGTATTGTGGCGTGTCAGTCAGGAAGCCCTGAATAATTGTAAAAAACATTCGGGTGAAAAGAACATATTCTATACATTAAAAAGTGAAGCACAATCAATTCGATTAACGATTGAAGATAGAGGATACGGATTTCAATATGACAGGAAACAGACTCTGCCCTCAGTGGGAATTCAAGGTATGAGAGAACGTGTGAAAAGCATTGGCGGGGATTTAACGATAGATAGTGGGCTTGGGAAAGGAACGACGATTATAGTTCAAATACCGTATTAGGAGGTGCCAAGCATGATCAGAGTGTTAATAGCCGATGACCATCACGTCGTACGAAGAGGTCTTGTCTTCTTTTTGAAAACACAAAAGGATCTGGATATCGTAGGGGAAGCAAAAAATGGGGCAGAAGCCGTCCGTTTAGCTGAAACACTTGAACCCGATATCATCTTGATGGATTTAATGATGCCGGTCATGGACGGAATTCAAGCAACAAAGGAAATTAAAAAGAATCACCCTGCCATTCAAATTTTAATGCTCACCAGCTTTTCTGATCAAAATCACGTGATACCTGCCATTGAAGCAGGAGCAGCCGGGTACCAATTAAAGGATATTGAACCCGATGAATTAGTGAATAGCATCCGGAAGCTACTATCCGGGGAAAACTCTCTCCATCCTAAGGCAACCAATCATTTACTTACCCGTATCTCCAGAAAAGAACCACCCCACAAAATCCATGAGCTTACCAAACGGGAGAAGGATGTTTTGATTGAGCTTACGAAAGGGAAGAGTAATAAAGAGATTGCTTCCAGCCTTTTTATAACGGAAAAAACCGTCAAGACTCATATTTCAAACATTTTTTCCAAGCTGGAAGTAACTGATCGAACCCAAGCGGCATTGTATGCCGTTAAACATCAATTGACATCAAACTAAACAGGAAAGGATTTTTCTATATGAGTATTGTAATTATTAACGGAAGTCCAAGAAAACGCGGACGTACTGGAATTGCATCACGATTCATTGCCCGGACGTATGACTGTGACCTCATCGACTTAAGTGATGGGTCACTCCCCTTGTACAACGGGGAGCAGGGTCAATCAGATCTTGAATCCGTTCGAGCACTTAAACAAAAAGTGAAGGGAGCAGACGCCGTCATTCTAGCTTCCCCTGAATATCACAGCGGTATGAGCGGGACATTGAAAAATGCACTCGATTTCCTTAGCAGCGAGCAATTTGCCCACAAACCAGTGGCACTACTTGCATGTGCCGGTGGAGGAAAGGGCGGGATCAACTGCTTGAACAACCTTCGCATCGTCGGCCGTGGTGTGTATGCAAACGTCATTCCAAAGCAGCTCATCCTTGATCCACACTGTTTTGATTATGAAGGGGACGGACTCTTAGAAGACCCTGCTAAATTAGTCGATGACTTGATGAGGGAACTGAAGGTGTATGTGAAAGCGGCTGAACTGGTGAAAAGTGAAATATCATCTTAATCGGGGAAAATCGGCATTGTGCCGGTTTTTTTATTAGGTTCAATTTATACAATCCAAAATAATAAAAGCTGATCCATTAGCGCATACTAATTGGATCAGCCGTAGGTGGAATTCTCTTTTTGTTACATCTCTGCAAAGGTTTCCTCAAGTGGTTGCTCGACACTATAGGTGAAGTTTGCATGTTCAATATATCGTAAAAGCGTATATAGATTACGCTCTACAACCGTGTAATCATTAGAAAAATGATACGCATGTAAGAAGTGTTCAATTCTTTTCGAAAGAAGGTCATCCTTCGTTCTCACCATGAGGATCAACAGGTTATCCCATTCTGATCGGTGAGTGTAATACAAGGCCCGATCGTAATCGACTTTGTTCACTTGGTTTCCCTCCTTTTGAAGGGGTAATCATATTGTATGGAGAAAACCGCTTTTATTTCTCTGTAAAAGTTGGTTATGTTGCAAATGCTGGCTTTCCTACTATTGGGTGAATAAATCAGTGAATTTAATTCATCCTATTAATGAAACGTAAACAGAGGTGATGATAATGAAGAAAGTCATAGTGATTGCATCAACCGTGTTTTTTCTGTTATTTTCAAGTCATGCAAATGCTCAACCAACGGATTATCAAAAATTTGGCCGGATTGCCACAGCCGTCATTAAAGAAGATTATCCTGGTCAGCCTGTGAAGGATTATCAATACCAGGGTAGAAAGAAAATGACTGAAAACAAAGTGGCCGATTCATTTGAATTTACCGTTCAAGAGAACAATGCTGAGAAAAAGGTACTTGTAGTCGTCGTACACGATCTTGATAATGAAAAAATACTGAACATTACGGTGCAGGAATAGGTGCAACAGATAAAGTCTTCTAAATAGAAGGCTTTTTTTGTTCGGAGAGCATAAAATAAAGTATTCTCTGCAAAGATTGAAACCATTTGCTAAAATAAACCTATACATAATCTATTTTTAATTTTGAAAGGGGTTCATTGTTCCAATGTGATGCCATCTTTTCTCACCTAAATAAAAACTGAATAGAGGGAGGAAAAGATATGCATTCCACTGCATTTAGAAATCTTTGGTTCGGCCAAGCCTTAGCAAATATGGGAGATATTTTGTACATTGTAGGGTTAATCTCCCTTGTATACAATATAACGGGTTCTGCTGTTTATATGACGGCCGTTCCTTTGGTGATTACGTTTTCGAGATTCATAAGCAGCATGGCGGCACCTCTTCTGTTGAATCGCACGCAAATGAAGAATTTAATTGCCTACTCTCAAATGGGAAAAACATTCTTCTTATGTTTCTTCCTCTTGTTAATGGTACTCAATATTGAAAATGTGTGGTTCTTTTTAGGGTGTGCGAGTATCATTTCATTTTTAGATGGATGGGCATTGCCTGCCAGGAATTCGTATGTGCCTTTTCTTGTAAAACGGGAAGAGTTGATGGGAGCGAACGGGTTTTTATCCACCGTCGATCAGACGATACAATTTTCAAGCTGGGCATTAGGTGGAATCCTATTATCTCTCATAAATGAAACGAATCTTTTTATCGTGATCATTGTTTTGTTTCTCGCCAGTACGTTGTTTATGATGAAGCTGCCTGTTATCCCAAGTACCAGCTTAGAAGTGAGGAAAGTTTGGTGGCAACAGCTTGGAGAAGGGTGGTCAGAAGTTAGAAAGAGAAAGGGATTAGTTCCCGTGTTTTGGATCTACGGGTTAGAGTCGATTTCAGGCACCGTTTGGATTGCGGCTGTTTTGTATTTGTATGTTGATCTGCAATTGCAGAGAGGAGAAGAATGGTGGGGGTTCATCAACTCCAGCTTCTTTGTAGGCTTGGTTCTTGCTTCGTATTTGATTTTTAAGCTTCACGGCTTGTTTTCAAAGCACAGGCATAGATGGCTCCCGCTTTGCATGGTCTTTACCTCAAGTGTGACACTCGTCTTTGCCTGGAATAAGGTTGCTCTTCTTGCACTTGTTTTATCCTTTGTGTTCGGTTTGTTTGATCAAATAAAAAATGTCGTTCTTCAGACGTATTTGCAGGAAAGTGCACCACCTGAAGAGCTCGGGAAAATCTATGCTGCTCAAGGAGCGTTAACCACATTGCTGTTTGGGTTATCCTCTGTTGGAGTAGGGCTTCTTCTTGAAGTACTAAGTATTTCAATGATTTTCTCACTATCAGCACTCTTACTGCTGGGCACTCTCATTCCAGTAATGATCCTGCAAAAGAATATAAGAATGTAATATTTGTTGAAGAGCTGTTCCCAATTAATGATAGGGAGCAGCTTTTTTGTCGGCTTCATATGCTTGTCGGTCCTGCCCAACCCGGCTCCGCTTTTCTTTATGTCCAGCTCCAGGGGCTTGGGGCTCGAGGCTCGAGGTCATAAGCCAAGTAACCCAAAAAGGCAAAAGACGCCTTTCCGGGTTACTCGTCTTATGCTCGTCGCTCCAGTGCGAGCCCCTTTCGCTTTTCGAGATGTCCAGCTCCGTCGGCTAGAGGCTCGAGGTCATAAGTCAAATCCAAAAAAAGGCAAAGAGCGCCTTTTGTGCGGATTCGCCTTATGCTTGTCGCCTCTGACCAAGCCGCCTCCGCTTTTCTTCATGTCCAGCTCCGCCGGGTAGTCCCTCGAGGTCATAAGTCAAGGTCGCCAAAAAGGCAAAAAGCCGCCTTTTCAGCGACCTCGCCTTATGCTTGTCGGTCCTGCCCAACCCGGCTCCGCTTTTCTTTTCATCAAATCCCTTTTCTCTTCATACATTTAGTTAAGAGTATAAAGAGGGGGATGGCGATGAATTTAGAGGAACAAAGGCAGTTACAAAATGCGATAGGGGAAATTACTGAGATTGCAGCCGGGTTTGGTCTTGACTTTTATCCGATGCGTTATGAGATTTGTCCTGCTGAAATTATTTATACATTCGGTGCTTATGGGATGCCGACCCGATTTTCTCACTGGAGTTTTGGGAAACAATTTCATAAGATGAAGCTTCAATATGATTTGGGTTTAAGTAAAATATACGAGCTCGTGATTAACTCGGATCCTTGTTATGCTTTTTTATTGGATTCGAATTCGCTTATTCAGAATAAGTTGATTGTTGCCCATGTGTTGGCCCATTGTGATTTCTTTAAGAATAATGTGCGATTCCAGAATACGAAGCGGGATATGGTGGAAAGTATGGCGGCTACGGCAGAGCGGGTGCGAAGATATGAGATCGAGCATGGGAAGCAGGAGGTTGAAAACTTTCTTGATGCGGTGCTTGCTGTGGATGAGCATATTGACCCGTCATTGATGCGTCCGAAGCTGTCGTGGACGATGGATGATGTGGAGTGGGTAGAGGAAGAAGTGACTCATGCGACTCCTTATGACGATCTGTGGTCGTTGGATGAAAAACCTAAGAGCAGGGAAAAGAAGAAAGTGAAGAAGAAGTTCCCGCCACAGCCGGAAAAGGATATTCTTCTTTTTATTGAGCAGTATAGCAGGGAGTTGTCTGACTGGCAGCGGGACATACTGACGATGATGAGGGAAGAAATGCTGTATTTCTGGCCGCAGCTTGAAACGAAAATCATGAATGAAGGCTGGGCTTCATATTGGCATCAGCGCATCATCCGTGAAATGGATTTGACGAGTGGTGAGTCCATCGAGTTTGCAAAGTTGAATGCAGGTGTTGTACAGCCTTCCCGTACGCAGATCAATCCATATTATTTAGGATTGAAGATTTTTGAAGATATTGAAGATCGTTTCGACAACCCTACGGATGAAATGAAAAAGCGTGGGGTGAAACCAAATTCAGGCCGAGAAAAGATGTTTGAGGTTCGTGAGATTGAATCTGACATTTCCTTCTTACGGAACTATTTAACGAAAGATCTTGTCACGAGAGAAGATATGTATTTGTTCCAGAAGCAAGGGAAGGACTACAAAATCGTCGATAAAGAATGGACTCATGTACGGGACCAGCTGGTAGGCATGAGGGTTAATGGCGGGTTCCCTTACATTACCGTGAATGATGGAGATTATATGAAGAGCGGGGAGCTATATCTTAAGCACTGGTTTGAAGACGTGGAGCTCGATATTAAGTATTTAGAAAAGGTTTTACCGTATCTGCATCAGCTGTGGGGAAGACCGGTCCATATCGAAACCCATGTGGAGAACCGTGACATGTTATTTACCTATGACGGAAGAAGCGTACAACGAAAATATTTGTAAATTGGCAGAGCAGTTCCAGGTGAAATCCTGGAACTGCTGTTTTCCTTTTTAGGTAAAGGTGTTCTAAATAGATGGACTGGCTTATACGATAAATAGAGAGCTTATATTAAACTTTAGGAGGAGACGGGAATGGCAGATGTTGAAGTCTTTATCGGTGATTTAACGGACCAGACATTTCATTATGAAGGAGGGGACTGGAATCATAATTACCCGAAAAGGATCAGTCCGTTTTTTCCGAAAGGGTACGAACTCTTTTTCTCCCTATTGGATGGCATTTACTATAAAAAAATAGAAGGCAGGCAAACAGACTGGGGAAGTCATACTTGTTTGATGTACCCGGATGAAATGCAGTCGGTATTGGAAGATTACTATAAGCGGGATATGGATAATGAACAGGTGCAGCAACTATTTCAATTTATTAAGCAATTAAATCCCCATCAACAATACGGCTTAGTGGCATGCGAGATGTCATAACGTAGAAAAGGACAAATGCCTCAGGCATTTGTCCTTTTTACATACTAACATTATTTCGACTGGTGAATCGGGTATTGAGTCTATCGGTGAAAAATAAAAAGGATTTCTGAAAGATGGGACTTTGAATAAACGTATAAATAAAAGTAAAAACGAAGACTGGACCGGAAAGAAGCAGTCCGATCAGTAATACAGCACACTCACACATGATCCGGACTCTGCTGATTGAAAGATTCGTTAAATCTGAAATGGTAAGCATAAACCCGTCCCGCGGACCCGTACCAAGGTGTGCCGCTGAATACAATCCCCCGCCAACCCCCATTAAAATAATCGCTGATAATAGAATCAGGATATCTGAGACTATGTTCGTTTGAGGAGGAAGCAGGTCGTAAAATAGAAAGAAGTCGACCAACATGCCAACCATCACACCGTTAAGGATCGTCCCGATACGAACATACTTCCCTTTCAAAACAAGGGTGCCTGCAATCAGGGTGGCACCGACAATTATATTCCACGTGCCAATCGTCAAGCCGAACTTCTCAAATAAGGCAATGTTTAACACATCCCATGGGTGGATTCCTAAGTACTGCACTTTGATGGACATACTGATCCCATAGCTGAAAATAAGTAACCCTATTACAAAATAACTTATTTGCCAATAGATTTTCATAGTGTCTCCTTTGAAATGACAGTCATCACTCTATAACAATATTTTACAACGAAAAGGTTTATGAAGATATGGTTTGTTTTCCGTTTAGCAGAGAGAGGACGAAGGTCCTTCAAGAGATGTACATCCTTTGAAGGAAAAAACAAAAGGGGACTAGGAGTAAAGGAGTGAATATTCAGATATTCCCTTTATTTGAAGGGGTTGTATTTGACAGCGCTTTCCATGGTCGATAGAGTTTTAGTAAGACGGGTAATGGGGGAATGAGTAGATGCATACTTTGAAAAACGCATGGGGGACACTTTGGAAATGGCACGGAGATGTTATGGATACTTTGCAATTTTTCACTTCCGGAAGTACGCCTGCTGCTTCTCGCGAGGTGGATACAAATCTTGTTCCGGAGCCTAATGCAAATCCAAGACAGAAAATCGGTTTTTTTTTGGGACCACTCCTATTTATTCTTATCATGTTATTTTTCTCTCCTGAAGGTTTGGCGAAGGAGGCTGTTGCTGTCCTTGCAGGTACAACATGGATAGCGGTATGGTGGATTACAGAAGCAATACCTATTCCGGCAACTGCTTTGTTGCCGATCATTTTGTTTCCACTTACGGGAGCTCTTCAATCCGGAGATGTCACGTCTGCCTATGGTGACAGTACGATTTTTCTTTTTATGGGTGGGTTTATCATTGCAATTGCCATGGAAAAGTGGAACTTACATAAGCGGATTGCCATGAACATCATTCTGTTGATTGGTACAGGCACCGAGAGAATCGTCCTTGGATTTATGCTCGCAACCGGTTTTTTATCTATGTGGATCTCGAATACGGCAACGGCTATGATGATGCTTCCGATTGGAACAGCCGTGATTTATCAAGTTAATGAAAGTCTAAAAAAGGAGGGCGCTAATAGAACGGGGCACTTCAGTAAAGTGATCATGCTGGGGATTGCCTATAGTGCATCGATCGGAGGCTTGGGAACGTTGATCGGAACGCCTCCAAACACGATTTTTGCTGCAGTGGTGAAACAGTTGTATGGGATTGATTTCTCATTTGCGAAGTGGATGCTTTTTGGTGTTCCACTTGCTGCTATTCTTCTATTTGTTACTTGGTGGTATTTAATCAAGGTGGCTTTTCCATTAAAGATTAAAGAATTGCCGGGGGGAAGGGAGATTGTAGAGAAAGAGAATCGGTCTCTTGGTCGCATTTCATTTGAAGAAAAGCTTGTTCTTACGGTCTTTGTCGCTACAGCCCTATGCTGGATCACTCGATCGTTTCTATTGAACCAATGGATTCCGTCATTAGACGACACCATCATAGCAATTACAGGGGCACTCGTTTTATTTCTTCTTCCAGGAAGAAAAGAAGCCCGATTGATCAACTGGGACGATGCAAAGAAGCTTCCATGGGGGATCCTGCTCTTATTCGGTGGAGGTCTGGCCATTGCCAAGGGTTTCAAAGAAACGGGGTTGGCAGAGTGGATCGGACAGCAACTAACGATTCTTGAAGGGATTTCCTTCATTATTATCCTGCTATCAGTGACGGCCTTTGTTATTTTCTTAACGGAAATTACGTCCAATACGGCGACAGCCACGATGATGTTTCCGATAATGGCTGCCCTTGCAGCTGCCTTGAATATTCACCCTTATAGTTTGATGGTGGCGGCGGGCTTAGCTGCGTCATGTGCTTTCATGCTGCCGGTGGCTACACCTCCGAATGCTGTCGTATTCGGATCAGGTTATATCAAAATGGGGGATATGGTCAAGGCGGGAGTATGGTTAAATCTAATTAGTATCGTATTTATTACAATTTTGATTTATTTTTTCATGCCACTCGTATGGGGAATCGATTTAAGTGTATTTCCTGCAAATATGAACTAAAGAAAAATCGGATCAGTTCCTTGATCCGATTTTTTGGGTGCGTATTATTGCGCAGTATAGCCGCCATCTAATACAACGGCCTGTCCAGTTACACCTTTTGCTTTGTCACTGGACAGGAAAATGGTGTAGTCTGCAATTTCTTCTACTGATAATAATCTCTTTTGTGGAACAAGAGGGTAAATGACATCCTCCAATACTTTTTCAAGCTCCACACCACGAGTCGTTGAAATATCCTTTAATTGGTTACGGACAAGGGGGGTATCCACGTATCCGGGGCATAGGGCATTGACGGTAATCCCATGCTCGGCTCCTTCTAAGGCCGATACCTTTGTAAGTCCGATAACACCATGCTTGGCGCTGTTGTATGCCGCTTTACCGGCAAAACCGATCAGTCCATTAATGGATGCCATATTGATGATACGACCGAATTTTTGCTTCTTCATATGAGGGAAAGCAAATTTTGTTGCGATAAAGGGAGCGGTCAGCATGATTTTGATCAGGAGCTCAAATTTTTCAATAGGGAATTCTTCAATTGGAGCTACGTGTTGAATACCTGCGTTATTGATTAATACGTCTATGCGGCCATAGTGATCAACTGTTTTATCAATTCCCGCTTTCACTTCTTTTTCATTGGTAACGTCGCATTTAATGCCGAGGCAATCGAATCCTCTGTCTTTCAGTTCTTCAACCGCTTCATCCAATCCTTCTTGATTGATGTCTGAGAGAACAACTTTCGCACCATTTTGAGCAAAGTGTTCCCCGATTTCAAAACCAATCCCCCTTGCAGCACCTGTAATGAATACAACTTTATCATTGACCATCTTCTTTTCCTCCTCTGATTAATAAATTCCCATATTGGCCAGGATGATTGAAACGATTTCTGCAATCGTAGGAATAAGCAACCCGACAACAGCTACATCCAAATACGAATCTTTATGGGTCAGCCCTGTTACGGCAAATAACGTCAGGAGTGCACCGTTATGAGGCAGAATCGATGCCCCTGATGAAATGGAAGCAATTCTATGGAATGCTTCTGCACTGATACCACTTGTTTGAGACAACTCATAATATTTATCTCCCAAAGCCTCCAGGGCAATCCCCATTCCTCCAGAAGCAGATCCAGTGATAGCTGCAAGAGTTTGAACAGCTATGGCTTCAGATATGACAGGGTTACCTTTAATGCCAAGAATAAGCTTCGTTAACGTCTTGAAACCTGGTGCCGCTGTGACAACCGCTCCGAAACCAACGGCAGCGCTTGTGTTAATGACTGCCATGACTGAGCCCTTTGCACCGGCATTGACAGCAGGGATGAATTTTTTATAATGCATGAAGTTAATTAATAATATCGAAAGTATTCCTACAAGCAGAGCGGTGAGGATGTTCCACTTAAAGACATTCAATGTAACGACAACAATGACAAGAGGAAGAAATGATAAGTAGAAATTAGGAAGCTCTGATTCTTTAATTTCCTTTACATCGTTCCCACCTTTAGGCTCGGTAAACGTATCTCCTTTACTTGTAAATTGCTTTTGACGCCATCTTAAATAAAAATACCCTCCAACCGCCATTATTAATCCGCCGACGATACCGATGATCGGGGCGGCAGTGGGGGATGTTTTAAAATAATCGATTGGAATCAAGTTTTGAATCTGTGGTGTACCCGGGATCGCTGTCATTGTAAAGGTGAAAGCCCCCAATACGAAAGTCGGCGGCAATAGTTTCCGTGTGATATCCGCTTCTCTGAACATGGCTATAGCCAGGGGATATATCGCAAATACAACAACGAATAAGCTCACACCGCCATATGTTAAAACGGCAGCTGCAATCAGCACTCCCAGTATGGCCCTGTCTTTACCGATGATGTTCGTAATTTTGTATGCGACGGATTGGGCTGCTCCCACGTCTTCCATCAATTTTCCGAAAATGGCTCCGAACAGGAATACAGGAAACCATTCTTTAGCAAAATCCACAAACCCGGTCATATATGTTTCCGTATAAGCAGGAAGCAGGTCGAGACCACTCATTAATGCTACTAAACCTGCAACCAGGGGAGCGATCCAAATGATAGACCAGCCTAAATACGCCAAGACCATAAGCAGGATTAAACCAACAATGATGCTAGTCATAACTCACCTCTCATAAAAGTTTGTAGTTATCTTTCCATTAATGAAAGGTTTTATTCTATGGAGGAATCTGTTCTAAACGATATATACGATATGAAAATAGAAAAAGACAGTCACCGTGAACAGGCGACTGCCACTTCTGAAATTCCACATCAAACGAACTTTTCCAACTTCCTCATTTCTTTGAATACCAAACCTCCCTTTGAAAGGGAAATGACAGTGTCCGATACTTGGGCAAGTCCTTGATCATGGGTAACAACAATGACACATTTGTTTTCTTTATGAGCAAGTTCCCTGAATAAATCAACTATTCCACTTGCGGTATCTTCGTCTAAGTTTCCTGTAGGTTCATCTGCCAGAATGAGTTCCGACTGACAAGAGAGCGCCCTGGCAATGGAAACCCTTTGTTGTTGTCCCCCACTGAGGGTCAATACTCTTTGACGGGATTGTTCCTCTGAAATGCCGACCTTCTGAAGCATCTCAAGGGCGAATGCTTTGTTATTTTTATTAGTTGATTTCGTGATCTCCATTGCAGTGATGACATTTTGCAGTGCTGTCATATATGGCAGGAGGTTATAGGATTGAAAGACAATGGAAACATGCCGATTTCGAAATGTTGATAATCCGATTTTCTTGATATCATTTCCTTCAAATAAGATTTGTCCGGAAGTGGGTGAATCAAGTGCACTTGCCAGGGAGAGGAAAGTGGTTTTACCCGAGCCGGATGGGCCGACACAAGTATAGAAAGTTCCCCTCTTAAATTCGGCCGTAACATTACTCAAAATAGGCTGTAACTTGGATTCCTGCTTATAGCTGTAACTCACATTTTCAAAGTGTAATAATGTACTCATTCTTTAGCCTCCTTTAATCCTGTTTTGTTAATATCGCTTTAGGATTTAATCTCAACACGGTTAATGATGGAATCAATGTGGATAGTAGAACCACCATCAGTCCGATGCCAAACAATTTCAACAAGTCTTCTCCTGTCGTATGGATGGATAACTCATTCACCGTTTCTACATCCTGTACGTTTGATGATTGAAATGGCATACGGCGTGAATTAAAGGAGGCTGGTGTATTTGCTGTTTCTTCTGATTGAGTGATTTCCTGCTGGAGAAGTTGTTCCCCCATTTTGTTTGCAACCAGATTGCCGGATAATGTTGATATACCCATTGCCAGAACAGCCACAATCAAAATCTCAACTAAAAATTGACTGACGAGCTTACCTTTTTTCTCTCCTATGGCAAGGAGTACGCCCATTTCATATTTTCTTTCCCGAATCGTCATCATAACAATCAGGGCCAAAATGATGGCTCCCGCTATTGCCACAAGAAATACTACATTATTAGAAAAAGAGGCCACATTCTCAATTGGTCCCATCATTTGCTGATACAATTGATCATTTGCATCCAGTTTAAATTGATCAAAATCAATGGATGAGCTACTTTCTGCATTTGAAATAAAGGTTTGGATATCTGCCGGGTCCTTCATATAATAGACAGCTCGATCAATCGTTTCAGAAGTTCCTTTTAATTCATTTGCAACAGTATATGGAACGAACAGCTGATTATAGGGATTCAGAAAAGCAAAATTTTGAGCTCTTTCATCCATATCTGCAGTCGATTCATAAATACCTACGATTTCAAGAGTCGATTCTGTATTCTCAGTATTTGCTATGGTTATCGAGTCTCCAACCTTTAAATCATTTTCTGCAGCAAGGTTTTTTTCAATAAGAGTAACTTCTTTGTTTATGTCTTCTTCCGTCAAATGACGTCCTTCCACTATGGACGCATCCCCATTCAAAAATGAGCTGGTTGAATCTGAGAATAAGATCCCTTCGACGGAAACATCACCGGCCATCATTCTACCACCGCCACCAAAGCCTTCCTGCTCTGTACCTTCTGCTGTTTCTTCACTTCCGACAGCAGTAAAGTTCTTGGCAAGGGCAGAGGTGGATGAATAGTAGTTGTAGCCCTTTACGTAAGAGGAATCGGTAAGTTCCTCAGCAGAATCAAAAGGGATGGGGAAAGGCTGAAAACGGGCTCTTCCGCCACTTTCCTCGTTCTGCTGGCCAGAAATCAATTTTTCCCGGTCAACCGTTAAAGAAACTTCACCGCCTAATTTCTCACGAGCCAAAATACTGGATTGATCAGCGGCGGTTTGAATCGTCAATCCCGACAGAACGAGAACGGATATGACGGTCAAGACAAACAGTAATAGTATGCTTTTCCCCTTGCGAGCTTTTACACTCCAAAAAGCACGTTTCATAAAATTCATTTTCATTTCCTCTCCTCTTGATCAAAATAGTGGGAATTTAGTTTTTTATATCCCTGACTTGCCCTCGGTAAAAGCTTATCCATCAGATATGTCCAAACTATGAACGAATAATGTCTGATTGATTAAAAGTAGTGAAAAAGAAATCGAGTCACACCGGCCTTGAACTAATCCGGTTAAACATCATAAAAGAAAAAGAACGAGCCATTAATCGGACTCGTTCTTTTCATCATGGCTGCTATGCCATTTTTGTAACCTCTAAATATTGAATATGATGGCCATCGATTTCTTTCACTCTAAAGCAATACCCTTGTTCTTCGATCTTATCATCAAGTTTCACTTCGTACTTCTGTGTCAGGAACCAGCCTCCGATCGTGTCGACCTCATCCTCTTCAATGGAGATGCCAAGAAGGTCATTCACATCTTCAATGAGCATGACGGCGTCAAAGATATAATGATCTTCTTTCACCTTCTGCACTTCAGGTATTTCATCGATATCAAACTCGTCCCTTATCTCTCCGACAATTTCTTCAATGATATCTTCAACCGTTACAAGACCGGCAGTTCCACCGTATTCATCAAGGAGTACGGCCATTGGCGACCGCTCTTTCTGAAGTTTGACGAGTAAGGCTTGAATAGGGATGGTTTCGATGACACGGATTACAGGCTTGATAAAGGAAGTTAAGTCTTCATGTTCCTTCTTGTGGTTCACGAGTGTTGTCAACAGTTCCTTCACGTTCACTATGCCGAGGATATTATCTTTATCACCTTCTACTACAGGATATCTCGTATAGCGTTCCTCTTTAATGATGGTGAGTACTTCATCAATGGTGGAATCTGAGGAGAGAGTCACGATATTCGTTCTTGGAACCATGATTTCTTTTGCGATTCGCTCGTCGAATTCGAAAATTTTGTTTACGTACTTGAATTCGGATGAATTGATTTCCCCACTTTTGTAGCTGTCGGAAAGAATAATCCTAAGCTCTTCCTCGGAATGGGCAATTTCATGTTCAGAAGCGGGTTTTAAACCGAAAAACCCGGTAAACACCCGGGCAGAGCCGTTTAATGCCCATATGAATGGATAAGCGAGTCGATAAAACCATATCAATGGTCGTGCAAATAAAAGAGTGACTTTCTCTGCTTTTTGAATGGCAAAGGTTTTCGGTGCCAATTCTCCAATCACCACATGTAAAAAGGTAATGACGGAAAATGCGAGTCCAAATGAAATGATACTTGTAATGGAAGCATTTAAATCAAGTTTCTCAAACACTGGATGAAGCAACGTTTCGATGGTCGGTTCACCTAACCAACCGAGTCCGAGGGCTGTGATGGTAATGCCTAATTGACAGGCAGAAAGGTATTCGTCTAAATGTGAGATGACCCTTTTAGCAGCAATGGCCGTTTGATTTCCTTCAGATACCAGCTGATCGATACGAGAGCTTCTTACCTTGACAATGGCAAACTCTGATGCAACGAAGAAAGCGGTCAGCGCAATTAATACAGCAACTAGAAATAAATTAAGTAAAATGTCCAATGAGCAGAAGCTGTAAAAGGGAGTGAATCGAAGGACCCTTCTAAAGCTTCAAACACCTCCTGAATTAAAAAGTCATGGTTCTTTAAAAAAATGAAGCAAGATAGCACTTGAAATCCGGTTGCAATGAGTATATCCTTTTAAAAGTATCACATTCTTAACCGTATCCAAAGTTCGTTGCAATGTGCAGGTCATTCGGTTATTGTTGAAATAACAATTTTCATCTAAAGAATAGAAATGGACAAAATCAGGATACGAATCAATGGATAGTTGGAAAGGAGAACGATTATGGCAGACGTGTTTAACCAAGGATTTGTTGTAGCCCTTATCATTGCCTTTTCGGTTTATGTCATCTTAAGAGGAATAGCTATTTTCTTTGGCAAAGCAGGGAAAGGCTATCTGGATAATATTCAAACTCAAACAGGACGTTTATATCTGCAATTAATAGGTGGCTACTATATATTATCAGGCGTACTTGGCCTGCTTATTCCACGATTAGACTGGAAAACAGAAGAGATTTACTTTGCAATTGCGATCTTTGCGATTTCATCAGTTGTTTTCTGGATTACATTGGATCTCTTTATGAAACGTGATCGAAAAAAACTACAACAGAATTAATATGTTTTTTCATTAGCTCTGGTTATATGCCAGGGCTTTTTTTGTACCCGGAATTCGTCTAATCGGTCGATAAACACCTAAAAATTTTTCTCATTCAAAAGAATGTTTGAACATTATCAGCATTTCTTTTATACTATATTCAAAAGAGTATTTGAATGTTAGGGGAGTGACGAGATGAAAGAGGCGGACGTATGTGAAGTAGCGTGTGTGGAAGATGAGAAGGTCAATCGCTTAAAATCAATGATTTTATCACAAAATACCTCTAAGGTAGCTGAAATCTTTAAAGCACTTTCTGATCAAACAAGAGCGAAAATTGCGTATGCACTTACCATCGAAGAAGAACTTTGTGTATGCGATGTGGCAAATATCGTGGATGCTTCAACAGCGACCGCATCCCATCATTTGCGTTTATTAAAAAAGCAAGGGTTAGCCAAATTCAGAAAAAAAGGCAAGCTCGTTTATTATTCTTTAGACGATCATCATGTGAAAGAGTTAATTGAAATTGCGTTGACTCATCAAATGGAGTTGGAGGAACGTGACCGGTAAGCCAGTCGCGAAATTATCGAAAAATTTCATTATTTGATTATTTATGAACGATGGTCTCAGATTATTAAGAATCAGGGAAAGAAAGTGAGGGATGTCAAGTGGGACACGACCACAGTCATGGACACAATCAGAATAAAAAAGCATTATTAATCAGTTTCCTATTTATTTTTACCTTTATGATCGTAGAAGTCATTGGTGGAATCGTCACAAATAGTCTTGCTCTTCTTTCCGATGCGGGACATATGCTTAGTGATGCAGCTGCTTTAGGTCTTAGTTTGGCAGCTTTTTATATAGGTGAGAAGGCGTCGGATAAAGGGAAGACGTATGGGTACAAGAGGTTCGAAATACTGGCGGCGTTTATTAATGGCATCACGTTGCTTCTTGTTTCACTCTATATTTTCTGGGAAGCGTATCATCGTTTCATAGATACTCCTGTGGTTTCACCAGGTATGATGGTGATCGCCATCATAGGTCTGATTGTCAACATTATCGTGGCATGGATTTTAATGAGAGGGGATACGGAACATAACTTGAATGTTCGAAGTGCCTTTCTTCATGTACTTGGTGATATGTTGGGTTCAGTAGGCGCAATCGCAGCCGGACTCTTGATTTATTTCTTTAATTGGAACTTGGCTGATCCCATTGCATCAGTCATGGTTGCCATCTTAATCGTCATTTCCGGTTGGAGAGTAACGAAGGATTCCATTCATATCTTAATGGAAGGAACTCCAAAAGGTATTGATATGGAAGATGTGAAAAATAGCCTGGCAGCTGCCCCGGGAGTCATTGAAGTACATGATCTTCATGTATGGTGCATCACGTCGGGATTCACTGCCCTAAGCTGCCATGTTGTGGTGGGAAACGAAGTGAATCGAGATACGATTTTATTACGACTCTCAGCCTATCTTGAAGAGGAATTTGGCATTCATCACTCTACGATTCAAGTTGAGGGAAAAAGTGTCACAGAGGGCCATCATCATATTTGTACGTAACAGCTCTCGTATTTTCCTAATATTACCAATGTGTAAGAAGATGTTTAGTTCACTCTGGATTTGGGGTATATCCTCAACTGGAGGGATGAACATGTTACATCAAGAAAATAAATCAGAGAAGCAAAAGACACCTGAATGTAAAAAGGATTTCTATATTCAACAATTATTAAGGATAGGCGTATATAAATATTTCGGTAAGCAGCTTTATGAGCTCTCAATGAATGAACTACAAGATGTCTATTTGGAATATTACGTTGGGGGCGATATAGCGAATTGAAAAAGACGAACCTTTTAGAAAAAGGATCGTCTTTTTTGCTGTAGTAAGGCTAATTACGGCACATCATGTCCCATAGAAGTTTGCAGGATTTCAAACCATTGATCGTGGTTTAAAGAAATGGAAAGAGAGTCGATCGCATGTTGAATGCGTTCTTTTTTACCTGAACCGACGATAGGCATAATGTTTGCCGGGTGATTAAGAAGCCATGCATATAGAACTTCATCAATTCCCTTTGCACCTGTTTCTTCTTGTACCTTTTTCAATGTATGTTGAAGACGAATGGCTTTTTCATCCTCTCCTTTGAAAATCGCCCCGCCTGCGAGTGGAGACCAGGCCATTGGTGCGACACGCTTCTCCTGACAAAGATTTAATGTACCGTCTTCAAAGTTTTCTAAGTTATAGGCAGACAATTCAATTTGGTTTGTGATCAATGGGAATGGCAAATAAGATTGAAGCATATTCCATTGATGATCTTTAAAGTTTGATACTCCGAAATGACGCACCTTACCTTCTTCTTTTAATTGAGTGAAGGCTTCAGCCACTTCTTCTCCATTCATAAATGGATCTGGCCTGTGAATCAATAAAAGATCGATGTAGTCCGTTTTCAGATTCTGCAGGGAGTTTTCAACAGAAGTCAAAATGTGCTTTTTACTCGTGTTGTAATGATGTGTTTTATGTTCCGGACGGTTGTCAGAAGGCAGGACAATACCGCATTTCGTTACAATTTCCATTTTTTCTCGTATGGATGGCTGAAGGTTGAGAGCCTCTCCAAATAAGGCTTCACATGTATACGAGCCATAAATATCTGCGTGATCAAAAGTCGTGATTCCGTTTCCAATATTGTGCTGGATCAAAGAAAGAGTGTCTTCCTTTGATTGTTTCCAATCTGCAAGTCTCCACAACCCATGAATGATTCTTGAGAATGATAGGTCTTCCGTCATTTGTATCCTTTGCATCGATGCAACCTCTTTTCATATGGTATGTAGACATTCTTTCATAGTCATACTAAATGTATATTACTATGTTTGGAAAGGATTTAAAAATGATTGAACCTCTTCATGATATATTATTGAACTGGAAGGTTCATCCTTCCTCCATAGAGACTGTGGAAAGTCACCCGAATGTTTATAAGGTGAAGAGTCGGAAGAAGACATATTATTTAAAAAAGAGATTGAACTCTTCAGTGGAGAAGCGAATAGAAGAGCTGCTCTTAACTTCTTTTTTACTGGAAAAGGGACTTCCTGTTGAAAGGCCGCTGTTAACTGTCTCACAACAGCCATATGTACAACAGCATCCAGTTTTCTACTCCCTGTACCAAGCTCTGGAAGGACTGCCAGTACAAGTCTATTCCTTATCTTCTATGGAAGGGGTGGGAACGTATCTCTCTCAACTCCATAGCAGGCTAAAACAATACGTCTGTAAATACAAGGTAGAAGAATGGAAAGTTGAAACTCATTTGAGAGAGTGGATAGGCGGAAAGGAGACTAAAATGATAGAAAGGTGGGGTGAGGGGTTTCTTGGCAGGCTAAATGAATGGTCTTACTCCTATAGAAAATTACCCCATCAACTCGTCCATAGCGACTGTCATCCCCGTAATATCCTTATGAAAGAAAAAAGGGCGACTGGAATCATAGATTTTGAGAGGATACGAAAAGCACCCCGTATAGCAGATGTCTGTTACTTTCTTGCAGGGATGCTCAAAGACCAGGTCAAGCAAAGGGAGGATGAGCAATTAGAATGTATCCATGCCTTTATGGGGGGCTATCAGTCCGATGGTACTTTAACTCAGGAAGAAAAGGAACTGATTCCATTCTTAGTCATTATCTTTCTTCTTCAATACACCTTTTATTACAATCAAAAAGGGTATTCACACGTTGTATCTGCATATATCCCATTCATTAACAGGCTGGTAAATTCCGGAGATTATCAACGGGCCTTTCAAATGTAAATCTATTTAAGAGGAAATGCTTGAATATACACCTTTTCTGTGGCAAAGTAGGGTAGAAGATAACGTTTAATTTCATAGTACAAGTGTAGGGGGACCGGTGTGGCCGGTTGAGATTGTATCCTGACAGATACTGACCCTTTGAACCTGAACTGGCTGATACCAGCGTAGGAAACATTCTCTTAAACATTACATAATCATGTTTAACAATGCGTCCCTCGCTGAAGCTTGGGGCGCTTTTTTTATTGTTGTGTCCTAACGTTTTAAGGTGTTTTACATTCATTCTCTCTACTATGTGAAGAATAGAGAATAAACGTTACAACTACATACAAGGATTTTTAGGAGGAATCATGATGAAAAAGTGGATGTATATTATCTGTTCTGTCTTTCTTTTAACTGCTTGCGGTGGTGGAGGAAATACATCTGAACAGAATGAAGGTCTTAAAAAGGTTACGGTTGTGCTGGACTGGACACCGAATACCAATCACACTGGATTATATGTTGCGAAAGAAAAAGGATACTTTAAAGAGCGGGGACTTGATGTGGATATCATCTTACCTGGTGAGGCAGGGGCAGATCAACTAGTTGCCTCGGGTAAAGCCGAGTTCGGAGTTGGATATCAGGAAAGTGTCACACAAGCAAGGGTACAGGACGTACCACTCGTATCTATCGCTGCGGTCATACAGCATAATACATCCGGGTTTGCTTCACCTAAGGATAAGGGTATAACGACTCCAAAGGATTTTGAAGGGAAAAGTTATGGAGGATGGGGATCACCTGTAGAAAAAGCCGTCATGACTTCTATTATGAAACAAGAAAATGCTGATGTAGAGAAAGTGGATTTTGTAAACATGGGGGATACAGATTTCTTTACTGCCGTGAAACGGGATGTTGACTTTGCGTGGATCTACTATGGATGGACAGGGATTGAAGCAGAGCTTCGCGGTGAGGAATTGAATATGATGTACGTAAAGGATTACTCTGAAAAACTGGATTATTACACCCCTGTTTTGACGACGAATGAAAAGATGATGAAAAAAGACCCTGAAACGGTCAAAGCATTTTTATCAGCTTCTTCAAAAGGCTATGGATTTGCAATCGACAATCCGGAAGAGGCCGGTGAGATCCTTTTAGATGCAGCTCCGGACCTTGATAAAGAATTAGTCATGAAGAGTCAGGAGTGGCTGGCTCCTAAATACAAGGATGATGCTGACAGATGGGGAGAGCAAAAGCTGGAGGTTTGGGAAAACTATGCTTCATGGATGTATGATAACGATTTATTAGATAAGGAACTGGACAGTAAAAAAGCATTCACAAACGAATTTTTACCAAAATAAGAGGTGAACAAAATGGGGAACGCACTCGTAAGCGTACAAATTATTCCAAAGACGAAAAATGGTGAAGACGTTATACCATACGTGGATGAAGCCATCGCGGTCATTGATAAATCTGGTGTCCGTTATGAAGTCAATCCATTAGAAACAACAATGGAAGGGAATCTATCTGACTTATTTAAGGTGATTGAACAAATGAATGAACGAATGATTGAAATGGGCAGCTCAAACGTCATTTCTCAAATCAAGGTATTATATCAGCCAGCCGGGATTGAAATGGATCAATTAACGGAGAAGTATAAAGGATGAAAGCATGGATATCGAAAGGATGGAGACCCTTCTTGGTCATCATCCTTTTATTCATCATTTGGGAATCCACCATTAGAGTATTTGAGGTGCCGGCATGGCTAATGCCTTCACCTTCAGAAATATGGGCGGAAGGAGTCGCCTCATGGTCCACGTTTACAGGCCATCTTGCATCGACAACACTCCTTACGATCGGAGGGTTTGTGATTGGATGTACGATAGGAATAGGGACTGCAGTGGGTCTGCACCTTTTGCCTAAGGTAAGAGAAGCGATATATCCTCTTATGATTTTGTCTCAAAATATTCCAATCATTGTCCTGGCACCATTACTTGTAATCTGGTTTGGATTTGGACTATTACCGAAAATCATTGTCATTACCCTGATTTGCTTCTTTCCGGTAGCAGTCTCGGCATTGGATGGGTTCCGGCAGACAAATGCAGAGTACATCCTCTATATGAAAATGTCGGGAGCCACAAAAAGTCAAATCTTTCGAAAAGTTGAATGGCCGCATGCACTTCCTTCCATCTTCTCAGGATTGAAAATTTCAGCTACCTATAGTGTGATGGGGGCGGTGATTTCAGAATGGTTAGGTGCCCAGAAAGGAATCGGTGTCTATATGACTCTTGCCTCTTCCTCCTTCAGGACAGACAGGGTATTTGTAGCCATCTTCATGATTATGATGCTCAGCCTCGTTTTCTTTGGGATCATTTTGTTATTAGAGAAAATCATGATTAAGTGGAACCGAAAGGAGGAAAGGTAACATGACGACTTTATCCATACAAAATATGTCAAAATACTTTGATGGGGAGCTGATCCTCGATGAGCTTTCCATTCATGTTGAAGAAGGGGAGTTTGTGTCGATCCTTGGTCCTTCCGGAAGCGGGAAGAGCACCCTGTTTCATGTGATCGGTGGATTGTTCACACCAGATTCCGGAGACATTCAATTAGATGGAAAATCGATAAATGGTCAAAGAGGGACCATCAGTTATATGCCGCAAAGTCCATCCCTCCTGCCATGGAGAACCGTTATTGAGAATGTGATGCTTGGCCAGGAGTTACACGGGAAGAGAGATAGGGACAAAGCGCTCTGCATGATTGAAAGGGCAGGCTTGAAGGGGTATGAGAATGCGTATCCTGATGATTTATCCGGAGGGATGAAGCAGCGCGTGGCGTTTATTCGTGCCCTTGTCAGTCCTCAATCATTTTTATGCCTGGATGAACCCTTTTCTGCCCTGGATGAATTCACACGATTGGACATGCAGAAATGGCTCCTATCCATTTGGGAAGAAGATTTGAGTTCCGTTCTATTTGTGACTCATAATATCGACGAAGCCCTGTTCCTGTCAGACCGGATCATTGTATTATCGACTCGGCCAGCCAGGGTCCAGAAGGAGTTCAAAGTACCATTTCCCCGCCCCCGCGATAAAGAAATTCTCTTGACGGAGGAGTTTTTGAAATGGAAAACGAGCATTTTTGAGGAGCTTTCTCAATATGTGTAAACCTTCCTTGATTGATGCCCATATTCACTTGGATTTATACGAAGGATACGAGCGTGATAAGATTCTGCAGGAACTTGATCTGTATTCTGTAGAAGCGCTCATATCTGTATCGTTCCACCTTCAATCGACCAGGACCAATGTAGATCTCTCAAGAAGAGATGCAAGGGTCAAACCGGCTGCAGGTTTCCATCCGGAGCAGGATCTGCCATCTGATGGAGAAGTCGAGGAGCTTCTATCATTGATTGAACTCCATCAACACGAAATAGTGGCGATTGGAGAGGTAGGATTGCCTTATTATAAAATGAAAGAACATCCTGAAGTTGAAGTGGAACCGTATATCGATCTTTTGGAACGGTTTATGATCCAATCAAAAAGGATCAATAAACCGATCATCCTTCATGCCGTGTATGAGCATGCGCCTATCGTATGTGATCTGTTAGAAAAGCACTCCATAGAGAAAGCTCATTTTCATTGGTTTAAGGGAGATGAAAAGACGATTGAAAGAATGAAGGAAAATGACTATTCCATCTCCATTACTCCTGATGTCCTTTATGAGAAGGAAATACATGATCTTGTTAAGAAGTACCCAATCGAGAGACTTATGGTTGAAACGGATGGCCCTTGGCGTTTTGAAGGGATCTTCCAGGGAAGGATGACCCACCCCGGAATCATGCATCGGTCCATTGAAAAAATCGCCGAAATAAAACATATCAAAGAAGCAGAAGTATATAAACAACTATTTAAGAATACAACCGAATTTTATGGGATTTCCTAAATCAGGCTTCTCTTGCATCATTGGTGCAGGAGAAGTTTTTTTATAAACATCTTTTACCATCATATTTATCAGGAAGATAACAAAAAATGATAGTAATGACGTTTAGGGAAAAGGTGAAAAGAATGGAACTGAATGATCAATATATGCCTTATCAAGCAGGCGATGTAGTATATGTGATTTATCGGAATCCGCATACACAAAGTGTAGCTAACGTGCAGGAAGCAGCCGTCGTGCATGATCCGGAAAATCCGAACGAACTGGCATTATTTTTATATGAAACCTATTATCCTTTAACGCATGAAATTGCGGTGTATTCTTCGGAGGCTGAAGCGGAGCAAGTTTATACTCAATCATTTGGAGACCTGTAGGAGGGATGAATCATGGTTAAACCGTTCGTGCCACAATTGGTCTACTTTGAACCGAATGCCTTGGAATATCCCCTTGGTAAAGAGCTCAAAGAAAAGTTTGAAAAAATGGATGTGGAAATCAGATACACAACATCGCATAACCAGGTTCGTAATTTGCCAGGGGACAACCATTTTCAGAAATACCGGATTGCAAAATCCACATTAGTAGTCGGAGTGAGAAAAACGTTGAAGTTTGATACATCCAAACCGTCTGCTGAATATGCTATCCCATTTGCAACAGGGTGCATGGGTCACTGTCACTATTGCTATCTGCAAACAACGATGGGGAGTAAACCATATATACGAACGTATGTGAATGTGGATGAAATATTTGAATCGGCTGACAAGTATATTGCAGAAAGAGCTCCTGAATTCACACGCTTTGAAGCTGCTTGTACGTCCGATATTGTAGGGATCGATCATCTCACTCATACCCTAAAACGAGCGATCGAGCATTTTGGCGAATCCGAGCATGGCAAGCTTCGTTTTGTGACGAAATTCCATCACGTCGACCATCTGCTTGATGCGAAACATAATGGGAAAACCAGATTCCGGTTCAGTATCAATGCCGATTATGTGATTAAGAATTTTGAGCCTGGTACATCTCCTTTGGATAAGCGACTTGAGGCCGCGGGTAAGGTTGCGAGAGCGGGGTATCCATTAGGATTCATTGTGGCACCTATCTATATCCATGAAGGATGGAAGGAAGGGTATAAGCAAATGTTTGAGCACTTGGAGGCTCACCTGCCGGAAGAAGCGAAAAAGGATTTAACCTTTGAATTCATTCAACATCGTTTCACAAAGCCGGCTAAAAGAGTCATTGAGAAAAATTATCCGATGACAAAACTTGAACTTAATGAGGAAGAACGGCGATATAAATGGGGTAAATACGGGATTGGCAAGTATATTTATCAGAAGGATGAAGAGCAGGAAATGAAAGATCATCTGTATGCTTATATGGAGAAGCATTTTCCAAATGCGAAGCTGGAGTATTTCACCTAAAAAAAGGGACTGATTACAATACAATTTTGGTTGTAATCAGTCCTCTTAATGTAGTTGTGGAAGAAGATTTTCTAAATCTTTCACCCTCATGGCAATTTCATCACAAATTTCTTGATAGTGTACCCATTCTTCAATAAGTGTCTTGGAACGCTTCCTTGGATTAGGCAAATTCCAATAGATGACTTTATCTTCTAATTCAGATGGAATCTCTATCTTATCATCAAATTCTGTATCCTGAATCGCAACAATAACCGAAGCGTCACCAAGTTCATTCATCTCGATGCGTGTAAGTGGGAAGGTACTAATGTCGATACATAACTCTTTCATTGCTAAAACGCTGAATTCAGCACGACTCTCGGCAACCCATCCGGCACTTTTGAACGACCAATCCGACACATCGAGCTTCTCGGCCCAACCTTCAGCTATCAAGCTGCGCTGTTGACTACTTGAAAGAAAATAGACTGTTTTATTCATTTTAGGTATGTTCCTTTCTATTTTCATGCTGTTATTACTATTTACCCAATCACGTAGCATTTAATCATTAAATGTAAAAAAGAAAAGATTGGAAAGTAATCTGTAGTCATAAAGATTCAGTCAACTCCCACATATTGTGTGAGGTTTCAGGTGAAACGTAGTAAAAATGTTTTAATTCACCCTTAATCTTCTTCAATTATTAAAAAAATCAGTATAATAGGAAAAGGAGAATGAAGATGCAGCAAAAAAATGGATGGGAAGGCAGTTCAGGAAAAGAAAATAGAAAAATTCAAAAATAATAGTTTTGCTAAAAGTAATTAAGGGTAAACATCTTTTAATTATTTTGTATTCAATAGGGGAGGTACATCTATGAAATTTAATTTAACAACTAAGATTATTATTGCCTTAATACTAGGGGCAATTGTGGGATTACTGCTTAATATTTTTGCTAAAGATATATTTGATATATTAGATCCTTATCTCTTTACTCCGTTAGGGAAGATATTCCTTAACCTCATCAGCATGCTTGTCGTGCCGATTGTGTTTCTATCCATCGTTCTCGGATCTGCAGGTCTGGGTGACCCTAAGAAGCTGGGGAGGATAGGGTTGAAGACCATTGTATTCTTCTTAGTGACTACCTGCATTGCCATCGTGATTGGTTTATCTCTGGCTTATGTCATTGATCCCGGTTTGGTAGAGGGAATCGACAAAACACAATCAGAAGGTTTTGAAACGGAAGAGGCTCCTCCTGTAGGAGAGACCCTCATGAACATTATTCCCAAAAATCCACTTACGGCGATGACAGAAGGAAATATGCTGCAGATCATTGCGTTTGCCATCTTTATTGGATTTGGATTAACAGCTTTAGGGGATAAGACAAAAGGAATATTAAAGCTTGTTGAACAAGGTAATGATCTAATGATGTACCTTGTGACACTCGTGATGAAATTTGCTCCATACGGAACATTCGGATTAATCGCTTCAGCAATAGGAAGCCAAGGTTTCAGTGCGTTGAAGGCTATGTGGCTATATTTTGTCGTCGTTCTTGCAGCATTGATCATTCACGCCATCGTTACCTATGGTGGAACGATCCTCCTTCTGGCAAAAAAGAATCCGCTTTGGTTCTTCAAGAATTTCAGTCCTGCGATGAGCGTAGGATTCAGTACATCAAGCAGTAACGCGACGCTCCCCATCTCAATGGATGTCGCCCAACAGCGTTTAGGCGTGTCGAAATCAGTAAGTTCATTCGTTCAACCATTGGGAGCTACCATCAACATGGATGGTACTGCGATCATGCAGGGGGTTGCAACCGTCTTTATCGCCCAGGTATATGGTGTTGATTTATCATTGGAACAACTGATTACGGTTGTACTGACGGCTGTATTAGCCAGTATCGGTACAGCAGGGGTTCCTGGAGTGGGATTGATCCTTCTTGCGATGGTATTAAGCAGTGTAAACCTGCCTGTAGAAGGAATTGGATTAATACTGGGGATTGACCGCCTGCTTGATATGGCAAGGACTTCCATCAATATTTCAGGAGATGCAGCCTGTGCGTTGTTTGTATCAGAATCTGAAAAGAAACGTACAATTAAGGAACAAAGAGGAGAGGCGTAATCTTCTCATATATTAAATCGAGTCTATCGCCTGTAAAGGCGATAGACTCGATTTTTTTATATCTATTTTATCTCGTGGTAGCGCTCTAATGCCCGGTCCCTCGCGGCTTTATGGTCCACGATTGGATAGGGGTAATCTTCTCCCAGGATGACCCCCGCATCTTCCAGAATATCCATGGAAGCTTCTGAAGGGTTGTGGATATGTTTATTGGGAACATCTTTTAATTCGGGAACCCACATCCGGATATAAGTGCCTTCTTTATCGAATTTTTCACTTTGAAGGGTTGGATTGAAAATACGGAAGTAGGGGGCTGAATCAAAGCCGGAGCCTGCAACCCACTGCCAGCCCATTGAATTATTGGCGAGGTCTGCATCAATCAGTGTATCCAAAAACCATTTTGCACCTTCTTGCCAAGGAATCAGTAAATGCTTGGTCAGGAACGATGCAACGATCATTCTGACACGGTTGTGCATGAACCCAGTTGCCCATAATTCTCTCATTCCTGCATCAACGAGTGGATAGCCTGTCTCTCCTTTTTTCCATTTTTCCAAATGATCCCTTTCCTTATGCCATCGGAACTCCTTGAATTTCTCATTTACAGGTTGTGTGATGGACTCAGGAAAATGAAGCAGGACGGAGTAAGAGAAGTCTCTCCAAATTAATTGTTTAATGAAGGGTTCGACCTGAGTACCTTCTTTTTCAAGGAGTGAATGATACAAACTTCTCACCGATATGACACCAAGAGTTAAGTAAGGGGATAGGGTGGAGTGATGGCCATTTGCAGGGAAGTCTCTTCCCTCCGAATAGTCATTGATGCTTTTTTTAACAAATGCATTATACCTTTTAATAGCTGCTTTTTCGCCGGGATCCCACATGCTTTCCATGATGTGAAACCAGGGGATAGTTGGTATGAGTTTTAAATCATTTAGTGATAGACCCTCCACATCAAGGTCAGGGACCTTTACTTTCTTCACAGATGGGAGAGGTTTCGGGATGTCCTCCTTCCTTAAAGATTTATAAAATGCTGAGTACACTTTATAAGGAGTGTCGTCATCTTTTTTGATTTTCCAAGGGGGAAGAAGAAGTGTACCTTCGAATGTTTGAACATCTATTCCTTGTGAGGATAAAGAACGGGCTAATGCGAGATCCCGCTCATAAACTCTTGGATCATAGACTTTATTCCAGTAAACCCCTTGTGCATTGGTATTCTGAACCCATTGGGGGAGAAGATCTTCTAGTTTTCCTTTATCTATCCAAAGTTGTCCGTTAATGGATTGAAGGGCCGTCTGGAAGGCCTCTAAATTCTGATGCAGCCACCACTTCTTAGCTTCTCCATGGGGGGAGTGAGAAGTTTCCTCATCCAGGATATATAGAGGAATCACCATTCCTTCTTGAGAAGCTCTATATAGAGCAGGGTGATCGTGAATACGAAGGTCCTCCCTAATAAGGACAATGATGCGTTTTGTCATGATTTCCCTCCTAATAGCCGAATTCGTCAATTCTTTACCTAAAGTATAGTAAAATAAAGGTGGTGATACAAAAATCGATGGGTTTGATAAAAACATTTAAATATTCTTGAAAATGGAAATGAAAATAGTGTAATATTACACTATAAAAGAAGTAAGGTGTGAATCGATGACAAAAGAAGAGATCGTTCTAATCATTTCAGATAAATTAAGGCTAATACGAACAGAGGCAGGTTATACACAGGATAAGATGGCGAACATTATCGGATTATCCAAAAAAACCCTTGTTCAAATTGAAAAAGGAAGAGTCATGGCCAGCTGGACAGCGGTAATTGCCATCTGCGCATTGTTCAAAGATAGTGAAACCTTAACCACTAGTCTTGGTGGGGAGCCCCTTGAAATCATAGAGACCATTGCGCGGGAAGGCATTGATTATCGAAAGGAAAAAACGTTAGGCGGGAAGGTATGGTGGAAAGATGTAAAGAAGAATGATGAATATATACTTCAGCAAAACCTTTTCAGTCAGCACTTCCGAATTTTGGACTTTGAAGACTATCGGATATACAGCAGCTTTGACGAGAATAATGCCCATAAACGTTTTGATGAATTGACGGGGAAGTAATGCATATTTAAATAGAGGGACGGACCTATCAAAGGTCCGTCCCTCCATTCGTTTCTTTTATTTTACAACCAGGACGCTGGTTTCACAGTTTTGAGTGACTTTTTCACTGACGCTGCCGAGCACCCATTTTTTCATGCCGGATTTTCGGCTGCTTCCGACTACTACCAGGTCTGCCTGAATTTCTTTGGCATATTCACATATGCGTTTTGCTTCTGAACCGGATAGGTGAATATAGTTTGCCTCAATCCCGTAAGGAGAAAGTTTTTCTTTTGCATTTTTCAAAAAGTGATGTGTAGAGGATGGTGTCTTAATTTCATGACGTTCTTCCTCCGGAGTATGAACTTTGTTGTCTGGTGAAACTGACAAATTCCCCATATAATTGTTATCAAACCCTGGTGACGTATCTGCCAACGCATGGGTAGGGGTATAGTTGTCATGACTTTCATTAGCTACCTTTTCATCTGATATATGGAGTACGGTTAACTGTGTATCTATAGAACCTTTTATTAATTTTTGCACTTCATCCAATGCTTTCTTGCTTCCATCGGTTTCATCGTAAGCTAACAAGATATGTTTATACATCAAAATCACCTCATCAATAGGATATCTATTATTTACCCAATATTAAATTTTTTAATCTTTTTCAGTAAATCGATGAATGGCATAATGTCCATTTTTAAAAAGATTCAACCAACGATTAATAACAAAAAGAAAGAGCAGAACGGGGGAAGATCCGTTCTGCTCTTTCTTTTTGATTAAAACTCATATAATAGCAGGAATAATGTTTAATTTGAATGTTCTTTATTAAAGCATGCTGATAATCCAACCAATGACAACAATTGCTCCAATGACCATTAAGATTGTACGTACCATTAAAATCACCTCGACTTATCGTATCAATGAAATATGTTTTGTATTTCTAACCGGTTAATATAAAGTTACCCTGTCAACGAATAGTTAAAACCTTCTCTTCATTATTATTTAACCAGGTTACTCCTTCAGGCGTGATTTCTGTTCCAACTCTCCCTCTCTGGATCATTACATATCCAAGATCCTTGAGCTCGTTTAATCTTGTCCTGATTTGTTGAACGGATAGAGGAGTGGAGGTCCGTTGCAGGGAAGAATAAATCTTTTGTCTGCTGGCTCGCTTTCCTTCTTCAAAAAATTCAACTAAAGCGGTAAGGATATTTACATACTCTCCCGTTTTAGACATTGTGATAGAAGGAAGGGAAAAGGTACCTTTAGTATGTTCCTTTTCGATGAAATTATAATCATTTTTCGGTAATTGATGAATCGTTAACCGCTTTTGTTCTGCAACAGTGATCATGTACAGTAGTGTATTCTTAAGTTCACGGATATTCCCGCTCCAAGGTGCTTTCTTCAATGCGTCTAATACAGCCCCGTCGATTGTTGTGATTTTGCTATGTTCCATACGAAGGAAATTCTCGATGAGAAGGGGGATATCTTCGCTTCGATCCCGGAGGCTCGGCAGCTGCAATGATAGAACTTTCAGACGGTGATAGAGATCCTCACGAAACGTTCCTTCTATTATTAAGGGTTGGAGGTCCCTGTTTGTAGCAGCAATGATCCTGACATCAACGGGAATATTCTTGTTTCCTCCAATCCGTCTGATCTCCATCTCCTGAAGGACCCTTAGGAGCCTCGCTTGAAGCTTTAGGCTAATATCACCGATTTCATCAAGAAACAGGGTACCCCCGTCTGCTTGTTCGAATAATCCCTTTTTTCCTCCTTTTTTTGCACCGGTGAAGGCTCCATCCTCATAGCCGAATAATTCACTTTCTAATAAATCTTCAGGCAATGCGCTGCAGTTTACAGCAAGATACGGACTGTTCTTTCGGGACGAATCATTGTGCATTGCGCTTGAAAAAAGCTCTTTTCCTGTCCCTGTTTCCCCATAGATTAGAACCGGAAGCTCACTTTGAGCGAGCTTTTTGGCAATCATTTTTGTTTCATTAATGATTGCGCTTTCACCCAGTATGCTATCAAATGTATATTTCGCAATATATCCTATTCGCTGAAGCTCCCGTTTACGGACCTTTTCCATCTCAATGGTCTCTTCCATGTCTTTAAACGTTGCAACAATGACTCCTTCTGCCTTCAAACGGAAACGATAGACCATCACATTCTGCTGACGGAGTGTGAAATATTGTTGATCTTCATCGTGTTGAGACGTCAAAAAGTGATTGAGCTCGATATTCTTGAACACCCTGTTTAATTTTTTTCCTTTCGCATGGTTAGCTGTAATCCCGACCATTCGTTCAAGGACTTCATTGAAAACGGTAATTTCTCCGTCTTCCTGAAAGGCAAGAATCCCATCATTTACACCATCCACTACTTTATTTAAAAATTTATTTAACGTTTTCGCACGTCGATTGATTGCTCCCAGTTTTTGACTGAGCTCGATGATCTTTCTCGTATAGCGATCGGTGATATCGAAGGTTAACTGCTCTGACAATTGAAAGTGGTAGATGATTTTCATAATGGTATTCAAATCGATCAGACGTACACCGATATCAATCTTGTTGGGAACGGAAGGTGGGATACTTGCTGTTTCTCCTGGTGAAATGGCAATGTCAATTTGCCTAGGGTAGTCTCCAGTTGGGGAGTATGGAATGTAATCGACATGATCTATCCCTAATCGTTTCAAGTTAGAGACTGCTTCTTTGGCTGTTTCAATGAAATCATTCACATAAAGTATCTTTTTTCCAGGAGGTAATTCAAAAATACGATCTATGTATTCATAATTGACGGTTCGGCGAGCTTTAATGATGGTGCATGAACCGAAATCGATATATTCCTTCACTTCTGGTGCAATCAGCGCAGAAGAATAAACAATCAATTTATTGGTGAAATACATAGGAATTCCTTCATCACAAGCATAGCTCGTAATATCGATCAGTTCTCCGAAAACGGATTGTAATTGCTCCTTAAGAGCTCTTTCTGTTTCCTTGGTTCCAGCTAATAGAATTAATTCACGTTTCATACGTCTCCCCCTTATGGTTTAATTGGTTGATAAATGGTTTAATGGTTAAGTATATTTTAACCGATAATAACCATCAGTGCTCGTGAAGTTTGTATTTTCAGATAATTATAGAGTGGCACGGAACTTGCATGTACATATGTGAAGTAAATCATATTGTCAAACGGGGGGAAAGAAATGGAGAAAGAACAAAAGGCCTGGAAGGTGCCGCATACATTCATTATTGTGTTTTTCGTTGTACTGGCAGCTGCAATTTTAACGTATGTTGTACCCAAGGGTCAATTCACGACAGAAGAAATTACATTCATGCAGGATGGAGAAGAACAAACAAAAACGGTATTAAATCCTGATTCCTTTAGTTATTTAAAGGATGATGATGGAAACCTAATTAGAGAAGGAACCGGTCTTTTCGAGCCGGGTGGCGGAATTGGATTCCTTAATTATGTATTTGAAGGTCTTGTATCAGGGGATAAATGGGGGTCCGCTGTTGGTGTTGTAGCCTTTATCTTAATAATTGGTGGAGCGTTTGGTATCATCATGAAGACAAGGGCCATTGAAGAAGGAATCCTAAAGGTCATTGAGAGGACGAAAGGAAAGGAATCTCTCATCATACCTATTATGTTCTTCTTGTTCTCATTAGGTGGGGCCGTCTTCGGGATGGGGGAAGAGGCCATTGCCTTTGCAATGATTCTCGTTCCGATCATGATTGCGATTGGGTATGATGCCATCACTGGAATCATGATCACATACGTGGCGACTCAAATCGGTTTCGCCACTTCATGGATGAATCCATTCGGAGTGGCTATCGCACAAGGTGTTTCAGGTGTACCGGTTCTTTCGGGAGCAGGTTTCCGTATTATTATGTGGATTGTCTTTACACTTGTGGGGATCATTTACACATGGAGATATGCTGTAGCGATTCGGAAGGAACCTAAACGAAGTCTTTCTTACGCTTCTGATGAATACTTCCGTAAAGAAGGCAGAGTACAAGACCTAAATACCAAATTCACTTTGGGTCATTCACTTGTCATATTAACGGTTGCAGTTGGTATTGCCTGGATCATTTGGGGAGTAGTGGAACACGCTTACTATATTCCTGAGATTGCGAGCCAATTCTTTACGATTGGATTAGTAGCAGGAATCATTGGCGTTCTGTTTAAATTGAATGGAATGTCATGGGATGATATAGCAGATGGATTCATCGACGGAGCGAAGGATTTATTGCCGGCTGCCTTAGTTGTAGGTATGGCAAAAGGAATCGTCATTATCCTTGGTGGAGATTCACCTGACGCCCCATCTGTATTAAATACGATGTTATATGGAGCAGGGCAAGTGGTCGGGGATTTCCCTGAAGCCATTTCTGCCTGGTGTATGTATGTATTCCAGTCTGTATTCAATTTCTTTGTCGTATCTGGTTCCGGTCAAGCCGCTTTAACAATGCCTTTGATGGCTCCACTTGCAGATATTGCCGGTGTCTCTCGTCAAGTAGCGGTCCTTGCCTTCCAATTAGGAGATGGATTGACCAATATTCTTGTTCCGACCTCCGCTGCCTTACTTGGTACACTTGGAGCAGCCCGTGTCGATTGGGGAATATGGGCTAAATTCATTATTAAATTCATGCTCATTCTATTCGTTCTGTCATCGATCTTTGTGATAACGGCAACACTCATCGGATTCTGATTGGAATTATAGTGCCGAACCTTGTTGTAAGGTTCGGCACGGTTATATGAAAAAGAAGAGAAGGGAGCAAACATCATGCTGACATTAATTCAAAACGGAGAAATTTATGCTCCAGAATATTTAGGGAAAAAGGATATATTAATAGTAGATAATAAATTAGGTTTTATTGAAGAAAAGATTGAACCTCCTCATCAATTTGTTGATATAAAGATTGTGGATGCAACGGATAAATATGTAGTACCTGGCTTTATAGACTCTCACGTACATATAATGGGCGGAGGCGGTGAAGGAAGCTTTCGTACGAGAACGCCGGAAATTCAACTGACTCAGGCTACGCTTGCCGGTATCACGACTCTTGTTGGTGTGATTGGAACAGATGGAACGACGAGAACGATGGCGAGCCTTGTAGCGAAAGCAAGAGGTCTTGAAGAAGAGGGGATTACCTGCTACGCGCAAACCGGTTCTTATCAAGTACCATTGAAGACGCTAACCGGAAAAATTGAAGACGATATTATTTTAGTAGACCGCATCATCGGAGTAGGTGAAGTGGCGATTGCTGACCATCGCTCATCTCAACCCACAGTAAACGAATTGACGAAAATTGCTTCTGCTGCCCGAATTGGCGGCATGCTTTCAGGTAAATCGGGAATTGTCAATGTTCATGTAGGAGATAGTCATGACCATTTAAAGCTTCTAGAGGAAATAGTCGACACAACGGATATTCCGATTAAACAATTCTATCCAACCCATATCAATCGAAATGCCCATCTGTTTGAAGCCGGGATTCAATACGCTCAAAGGGGTGGTTATGTAGACTTTACGACTAGTACCATTCCTCAATTTCTCGAAGATGGCGAAGTGAAATGCAGTAAAGCGCTAAAACGCATGCTCGATGCAGGTGTACCGGTAGAGCAAATCACATACACCTCGGATGGACAAGCAAGCCTGCCTAATTTTGATAGGGACGGCGAGCTGATCGGATTACAGATTGGTCAGGTGTCGAGTCTTTACAAGGAAGTAAAGGACGCTGTTCTGGAAGAAGGTATCCCAGTAGAAACAGCCATTAAAGTTATAACATCAAATCCTGCCAAAATCCTTAAATTAAAGCAAAAAGGTCGTGTTGAAGTCGAAATGGACGCAGATCTGGTGTTGTTGGAAAAGGCTACGCTTGAAGTGAACACGGTGTTTGCCAAAGGTAAGTTGATGGTAGAGAACGGGGAAGCGATAGTGAAGGGAACGTTTGAATGATTGTTTGGTTTTGAAATAGCTTGGAGCCTTGTGGCTTTGGGCTATTTTTATTGCAACGGTAAGGGATAAAGATGTTTTGAGCGGATAACGGCGAAATTTTCGTATTAACCGAAATTCTAATTATATCGGCGATACCGAATTTCCTGATTTTTTGCTAACGAGGAGAGATTGACTCTCGATACCTATCCGACCACAGACGGAGGAAAAAACCACCAATAGACCCTCATGTTCTTCGGTTGTTCCCTATATTATAAAGATAGTTAATCATTGATGGGGGACGGTTATTCATGAAAAAAATGATTGAAATCTTTAAGAATCCAATTTTTCTAAAGTTATTCTTTGCTAATTTCACTTCGCATATGGGTAGTGTGATTGGTTTGACAGCTTTTATGTTTTATCTTCTTGACCGGTTTTCAGAACAGCCCATGTTTGCGTCGCTAACGGAAATGATGTACTCACTTCCTACACTTCTCGTATTCTTCCTGGTGGGGGTATTCGCGGACAGAATGGACCGGCAAAAAATTGCCTACCACTGTGATACGATCAGTGCGCTCCTTACACTTTTATTATTTGGTGCCATCTTTATTGGCTGGCTTCCCCTCATATTTACAATTTTGTTTCTGCGAAGCGGTGTACAGAAGTTCTTCTTTCCTGCTGAACAGGGGATACTCCAAGGAGTGCTTTCAAAAGATGATTATTCAACGGCCGCCGGCTTGAATCAAATGGTGATGAGCTTGTTTATGTTACTTGGAAATGCTGTGGCCATCTTTGTATATTGGACTGCCGGGATCTTTGGTGCAATTGCAGTCGATTTTGTTACATTCGTTATTTCTGCCATCTTAATCAGGAAATGTATCATCCCTGAAGAAGTTCGTCTTCCAAACGGCAAGCATACGTTGAAAGACTTGAACATTCAGTCTGTGACAAAAGATTTTACAGCCGGAATGAACTATATCCTGAATCACAAGCTGCTATTATCCTTAATTGGAGGTTTTGTCGTATTTGGAATTGTGAACGGCGGATTCTCGGTCATTCCCATTTTTATATTGAAATATAAATTGGCTCCAGAGTCTTATGAAGAATATTCGATTTTATTAGGTGTCGCCTTCGGTGCCGGTGTATTGATTGGCAGTATCTTCTCTTCAATGCTTGCTCAGAAGTTCAAGTTTCATGTGTTGATCGTTGCGGGGCTGGTTATTTCCGGAACGTTTATCATCGCAGCATCTTTTGCTCCTGCGACTTGGATCTTCCTCACGATCATCTTCTTCGCTGCACTGGGGTTACCACTTGTGAATATTGCAATCGGGGGATGGATGCCAAGCATCATTGATCCGAAAATGATGGGAAGAGTGCAAGGGTGGATCAATCCTCTTATGATGCTATCACAATCCATTACCTTGGGAGTGATTGCTCTGACATTCCCGACTGTAGTAACCGTTGAAATGCTCTACTGGCTCGTTGGAGGATGTCTAATCATAGTAGGTATCTTCTACACCATCATTCTTCCTAAATATGTAAAGGAGAAAAGTGAAGCTCAGTCTGCTGCTCTGAATGGCTAAGTGAAATCCCTCTATGAATTGGAAAGAGCAATTCATAGAGGGATAATAGAGGGATATTTTCATTTCAAAAAAACTATAATGATTTTATGAACGATTTTTCTTCTTGTGCGTCTTATGAATGAACTCGCCGGCTGGGGCGAAAAGAAAGGACAGTAAAGGATGAAAGAGAGAGATCTGATCAAAGGGGCGAAAAAAGGGAATCACGAAGCCTTTGCTATCCTTTTTAAAGAACATTATCCTTTTCTAGTAAAGTACTTAATGAAAGTGACAATGAATCGGGATCAGGCAGAGGAGCTTGCACAGGATACAATGGCAAAATGTGTAGAAAAGATTCATCAGTACAATGGGAAATCAAAATTCTCATCTTGGCTGATTTCCATCGCAACCAATCGTTATATTGATCTTCAACGAAAAAAGAAAAGGGAACAGAATTGGCAGAATGAAGAAGAGAACTTTAGAAAATTAAAATGGGAGATGGAGTCAAGGAATGAAGAATGGAATGATGTGTTGGCTGCCTTATCCACACTATCCGAAGATATCAGGCTCCCTATCATTCTGAAACATTATTACGGATATTCCTATGAAGAGATTGGACAAATGACAGAAGTGCCGCCTGGGACAGTGAAATCACGGGTTCATCATGGGATCATCCGGCTGAGGAAGGAGTTGAAAATAGATGTATGACCATCAGGAACATAATGACGAATTAAAGGAATTACTGGAGAAGGGATTCGAGTCAATTGATGAAGACATTGATGAAAGTACCCCGTCCCTGCAGTGGTTTGAGCAATTAGTAGAGGAAAAGCAAGTGGAGCTTAAAGCCAGGTTTAAACTGGATCTCACCATCTTTCTTCTTTTGGCCTGTTGTATATTGACTGTGCTTACCATTACGTTATTTCAAATGCCAATTCTATTTCTTCTCCTTCAAGTTACTATCTTTGTGGGAGCCTCGATTTTTACTGGCATATCATATAAGAAAAAGGTGAAAAGGATATGACAAAAGAAGAGCTCTATATCTTACCCCTTGTCATTCCGATCCTTCTGACTCAAAGCATTTACCTGTTTCTCGATGCACGTAAGAACGGACATAACTATTGGTTCTGGGGGATATGGGGATTGATTCAGTGTCCATTTCCACTCATCTTTTATTTCATATTTACGAAGAAGATATGGAGAAAATTCAATGCAGGGGAGAGGAAATCATGATTATAGTGACAACCGATTATGTACCGGGTAAGGATGTAAAAGAATTGAAAGGATTTGTAAGGGGAAGCACCGTCCAAGCAAAGCATATTGGCAAAGATATCATTGCCGGTCTTAAAACCATCATTGGCGGAGAAATAAGTGAATACAGTGAGTTGATGGAGGAAGCAAGAAAACAAGCGATTGATCGTATGATGGAAGAAGCTTCTCAAAAAGGTGCAAATGCGGTTATTGCCGTTCGTTTAGAAACCTCGGCCGTCATGCAAAACGCTTCTGAAATTATTGCTTACGGAACGGCTGTCGTCGTGGAATAATTCTGCTATGGTGGTTCACTTATATTGTGAAAAAACATATAGTATATAGAAAATTATCAATAAAAATAATATTGACACAATTCTCGGCGTGTAGTATGGTTATTAATGGAATAAATAATAAAAATGAATGGAGGGTTTGTGATGATGAAAGTGTATACAATTCAAGGAGTACCAGCAGTGTTCAATACCAATTTCATATCATCACATAACCAGTAACTCCTTAATCATTCTGTCATACGAATATTAAAGGCACAGGTTATGCATATAATCTGTGCCTTTCTATGTCCAAAAATAAAGACGGACGTTTTTAAGGCGCAACAGATCTATAGGGATTCGGAACGAATACCTATCGGATCTTGTGATAAAAGCCTTAGGCGTCTGTCTTTTTTATTGTTTAAGTGTACCAAGGATCATCCTTGATCACATATAAAAACCTAATTTCATAAGGAGGAAAAGATTATGTTACTCATTCAAATGAAGAAGATGATGTCTGCTGTGGAGACAGAAGGCGGATAGTGAAGAAAGTCAACAAGAGGAGGTAATGTGGAATGTTTAGTATTTTTAAGAAATTATCGTGGTTTTTTATTGAAAATTGGAAGAGATATACGGTGGCAATCGTTCTATTGACGATTGTCGGAATCCTTGATGTGATTCCTCCAAAGCTTGTAGGGAATGCCATTGATGACATTCACCTAGGTGCGATGACATGGGAAGTCGTAGGGAAATATCTGTGGCTGATCGCCGGAATCGCACTCATTTCGTACGCAATGACGTATGTGTGGATGTATCAATTATTTGGCGGAGCGTTTCTCGTTGAACGTAAGCTTCGCGGTAAATTTATGGGACATTTACTAAAGATGACTCCGACTTTTTTTGAAAAGAATCGTACGGGAGATTTAATGGCAAGGGCAACGAATGATCTGAAGGCCATCTCTGTTACAGCCGGTTTCGGAGTATTGACACTAATCGATTCCAGTGTCTTTATGTTAACGATCCTTTTTACAATGGGATTTCTAATCAGCTGGAAACTGACGATCGCAGCAATATTGCCGCTTCCGATCATGGCTATGTTGATGAAGGTGTACGGTGCGAGAATTCATAAGCGATTCACGGAAGCCCAGGATTCATTCGGTGACTTGAATGATAAAGTGCTTGAATCGATTGCAGGGGTCCGTGTCATTCGTGCATATGTACAGGAGAGAGCGGATGAGAAGCGTTTCGCTGATATGACTGAAGACGTCTATAACAAGAATATTGGTGTGGCAAAAATTGATTCTCTCTTTGAACCAACAATCAAAGTACTTGTCGGGTTGAGCTATTTAATCGGACTTGGTTATGGAGCATATCTTGTGTTTCATCAATCGATCACATTGGGAGAGCTTGTTTCCTTTAACGTGTACCTCGGGATGCTGATTTGGCCGATGTTTGCCATCGGGGAGTTGATCAATATCATGCAGCGCGGGAATGCATCACTTGACCGGGTTCAAGAGACCCTTGATTATGTGCAGGACGTCCAGGATTCTGAGAATCCTCAACGGATAGATTCTCCTGATCAAATCGGATTTAAGGATGTGGACTTTCAATATCCGACTTCACAAGTGTTGAATCTGTCCAATATCAATCTTCATATCCACCGGGGAGGCACTCTTGGGATCGTCGGGAAGACAGGAAGCGGAAAAACGACCTTTATCAAGCAGCTCCTTCGTGAATACCCTGCCGGAAAAGGGGATTTATCCATAGGAGGGGTCCCGATCAGTGAATTGACCATCCAGCAGGTTAGGGATTGGATCGGTTACGTGCCCCAGGATCATGTCCTTTTCTCAAGGACCGTTAGAGAAAACATTCTGTTCGGCAGACATGATGCGACTGAGCAAGACCTGGAACAAGCCATTGAACTGGCTGATTTCAAAAAAGATCTTGAAATGCTTCCGGACGGATTGACCACTCTTGTAGGAGAAAAGGGTGTGGCTCTTTCAGGTGGCCAGAAGCAGCGGATTTCGATTGCCCGGGCACTGATCAAAAATCCGGAAATCTTGATTCTGGATGACTCGCTATCGGCTGTTGATGCGAAAACTGAAGCGAAGATCATTGACAATATACGAAAAGAACGTGAAGGAAAAACAACGATTATTACGACTCATCGTCTCTCCGCAGTTCAGCATGCAGACTGGATTATCGTATTTGAAGATGGGAAAGTGGTAGAAGAAGGGGTACATGAACGACTCCTTGAAAACGGTGGTTGGTATAAAGAACAATTCGACCGCCAACAAGTTGAGGATTCCTCACGCGAGGAGGTGAGCGCATGAACGTCGGAAGAAGACTAACCGAATATGCCCTTATTTACAAAAAAATCATCATTGCTGCTCTCTTGATGCTTAGTGTGTCAGTAGCAGCAGAACTTGCAGGCCCATTTATTGCGAAGAAACTGATCGATGATCATATTCTTGGAATTGAATCTACCTGGTATGAAACGGGAGAAGGGAAAGAAGCTGTATCATATAAGGGAAAATGGTATAAACGTGATCAATATTTTTCAGAAGGTGAGACGAGAAAAGATGATATCCGTATCTTACAGGTCGGGAGAGAGTTTTATTTCGTTCCTTCCACCGTCTCCTTCGACGGAGAAAGGTCTGTCAAGTCAGGTGAAATGACGATTACGAAAGGGGATGAGTCGGCAACTTATCCCGCCGAGAAGTTGACCGGAGATGAGCTGCTGCGTTTTTATAATCCTGAAATCCCGAAAATCATTAAATTGATCGCCTTTTATTTTGGGCTGCTTGTAGTCGCTGCCTTTTTCCAATACGGTCAGCGCTACTATCTACAGAAAGCAGCAAACCGGGTCATTCAGAAGATGCGTAATGATGTGTTCCAGCATATCCAGAAACTGCCGATCCGCTATTTTGATAATCTGCCGGCAGGGAAGGTCGTAGCAAGGATCACAAACGACACCGAAGCGATCCGGGATTTATATGTAACTGTCTTATCAACTTTCTTCTCCAGTACGATTTACATTATTGGAATATACATCGCACTCTTTATACTTGATGCAAAATTAGCAGCCATTTGCTTGATCCTGATTCCGATCCTGGTTGTATGGACGTACCTGTATCGTATCTATGCGTCTAAATACAACCATATCATCAGGTCAAAAGTGAGTGATATCAATGCCATGATCAATGAGTCGATCCAGGGCATGAACATCATTCAGGCTTTCAGCAGAGAAAAGAAAACGAACGAAGAATTCGAAGAGTTGAACGAAACACATTTCAAGTATCAAAATAAGCTCTTGAGCTTGAATTCGATGACATCACACAACCTGGTCGGGGTACTGAGAAACATCACATTTGTGGCATTCATATGGTACTTCGGAGGCGCTTCAATGGGAGTTGGATCTGTTGTCACTTTGGGCGTGCTTTATGCCTTCGTTGATTACATCAACCGGTTGTTCCAGCCTGTGACAGGAATCGTCAATCAGCTGGCAAACCTTGAGCAGGCACTAGTGGCTGGGGAACGGGTTTTCCGACTGTTAGAAGAAACCGGAACATCGGTTGAAGATGAGAAAATGAGCAGGTATGACGGAAATGTCAGCTTTGAACATGTATTCTTTGGATACAAGGAAAATGAATATGTTCTGAAGGACATCTCGTTTACCGCAAGTAAAGGAGAGACCGTTGCCCTGGTGGGGCACACGGGTTCAGGGAAAAGCTCGATCATGAATCTATTGTTCCGTTTTTACGATAGCGATGAAGGGAAGATCCTGATTGACGGAAAAGACATTGTAGATATTCCCTATCAAACGATTCGTGAGCATATGGGAATCGTCTTACAGGACCCTTACTTGTTTACGGGAACCATCGCATCCAACGTAAGCTTGGATGACCCCAGAATTTCAAGAGAACAGGTGGAAGCGGCACTGAAAGCAGTCGGTGCTGAAAAAGTGTTCAAAAACCTTGAGAACGGCTATGATGAACCGGTGATCGAGAAAGGGAGCACCCTTTCTTCAGGGCAGCGTCAACTGATTTCCTTTGCAAGGGCACTGGCCTTTAATCCAGCAATCCTGATTTTGGATGAAGCGACTTCGAGTATTGACACAGAGACTGAGGCCGTCATTCAGGAAGCGATGGAAGTCTTGAAAAAGGGAAGAACGACCTTCATCATCGCTCATCGACTCTCTACGATTAAGAATGCCGATCAAATAATTGTATTAGATCGGGGAGAAATCGTAGAGAGGGGCAATCATGATGATCTGATGAAGCGGAAGGGTCGCTATTATCAAATGTATCAGCTTCAACAGGGATCGAAAGGTGAAATGGCAGGATAGGAAGGAGGAGCACCTGACTAATTTAGTCGGGTGGATGGGCAAGACAAGAGGCTAGAACGACAACTCGTTTAGTCCCGAGGTGAAATAAAATATACAATATTCTGCTAAGAAAACAGGACTTTTGTGGGATTTTGTCGTTTTAAATCGAAATTCTCTCATTATCAATGTATAATTTAATTGATAAAAAAGTTTCATAAAGGGAGGATCCTATGATGGGGTGGGCAATCGCCATTTTATTTGGGACAGCAGTCGTGCTGCTCATTTTATCGTTTATTAAAACGACACAAACCAACTCACAGCTTGAGCAACAAATAGAGCATGTTTCAATTTCAGTATTGAATGAAGTACATGAACTGGAGAAGCAGTTAAGAAATATTCAATTAGATGCTGAAATTACAGCACAACAGTCCGGGGCAGCGCCAGCGGAATCGGAAGAACGGTTCATACTTCGTGAAATGCTTGACTTACATAAGAGAGGGTATTCAATTGAAAGCATTGCATCCAAACAACAGCTCACACCGAATGAAGTAGAGCGCATGCTTGCTCCTTACAAGACAAGGAAGACTGAAAGGAGCTTAGTAGCACAATGAGAGTGACGCCTAATTCATTGCGCAGTTTTGCTGCGGGTCTCTTAATCGCAACGACGTCAATCGGTGCCGTTTATATGTTTGGTCCATCTGAAGCCAAGAGTACAGAGAAAGTGGAAACCGTTAAAAAGGAGAAGCTCTCAGAGGAGGAAATGGTGAAACAGCTGACTTCAAACGGCTTTGTCATACATACAGAAGCAGAATGGAACAAGCAGCTTTCAGCCATGACCGAGAAACAGGAAGAGAAAGTGGAAGATAAGAAAGAGGAAAAAACGGACGATAAGGTCGTTTACAAGACCATATTGACTGTTTCTACAGGTATGACAAGTATTGATGTCGGAAATGCCTTGGAAAACGCAAACATCATCAAAGACGGCCTCGATTTCTACAAAGAAGTTGAAAAGAGAGGTCTTGAAAATGATTTACGTCCGGGTACTTTCGAGGTCGAGAGCGGAATGACAACAGACGAAATCATTTCGACGATCTTTCAATAATTAGAAACTGAAAAACTAAGCAACAACTAGAAAAACTTCCGTTTGTATAGAAAACAAAAAACCACCTTATTATTTGGTATGACCAGAGCTGCAAAGAACTGGTTACCATAATAGGAGGTTTTTTGTTTTATACATATTCATGGTATCAATTTTTCCCTGTAGATTATTCTGTATTAGCCTTTAAAAGACGGAGGATTTTTGTGTTCTGTTTTTTTAGCTCATCTAATTTCTGTTGAGTATTTACAAGTTCATTTTCCAGGGAACCGATTGATTTTAATAGGCTTGATGTTCCAATGCTGGATTGATGTACATCGGAAAGCTTGCCTATGTTTGAAAGGAAAGATAGGGAAGTGGGGTTGACCAGATTTTTTAATGATTTGTTCAGGGAAGAAAGAGTTTCCTCCTGTATCAGCTTATTCCCTTCAATTTCATTTGTATTTCCCTTCGTTTGTTTCAGCTCTTTTTCATTCACCATCGTCTCAGCAAGGTTCATGATGCCGCTTATATCCAAATTTTCCAATTGTTTTTTTAAATCATCATTCACTGACATCTTATACTCAAAACCTTTCTATTAATATTTGTACTCCCCGTCAGACCGGTCTGACGGGGAGTGAGTAAGGATTCAATGTTGAATTACAGGAGACCATTAAGCCCTTCCTGCACTAATAACTTCACCGATGCAGCTATACAGGACATCAGCAAGAGCTTCCTGCCCTAATAGAATAGCCACAACAAGAGCGAGTGCGAGTAATAGCACAACCAGTGCTGTTACAATCATTCCCTCACCCCCTTTCTAAATGGAAGTCAGGTAAAATTCGAACCTTACAAAAACATCTTATGTGGATTGGTGGGACAAGCTTCAGCTATTCCCCTATATTAAGTGAATATGGGCAGCCCTTTTGTATTGGTATAGTGAAAATGTGTGGATGAAAAAATGTATTACATAGAATGAATGGATAGATGAAATGACATGAGTAGGTCATCCGGGAGAAACGGGGCAAAAGATAATGTTTCAGTAGAAAATAGGAAGAGGATAGCGGGCATGCTATCCTCTAATTACAAACGGATTTATAAATGGAAATATTCTTGAATTTTTCATATGAGGCGTAAAGTAGGATCCACCCTAATTTTAGTAACAAATCCCCACGCGAGTTTTGATGTAACGATCATCCTCCAGCTGTTGGTAGATAAAATCCCCCGTGTCAAACATGGAGATGCTTATTCCTTCTTCAGGAAGGACATCAACTTCTGTCCGGTATTCCCCAAGGCGCTCTCCATCAGGTAAATAGGTAGGACAAACAATCGTCCAATCCATTTCTGAAGCTTTTAAGATTAAATAGGCTCTTAAATGGTCCTCCGCAGCAGTCGTGCTTCTACGTTTTGATTCATTTGCCTGGAATCGATACAGACTGGACTCCTTGCGTGCTTGTAGGATCCCTGCTGTACCACAGGTAATGATTCGTTTTACACCATGATATCTCATTGCTTTTAAGAGAATGGGCATGCTTCTTGAGAGTACTTCATTCTTATCCGTATTCAAGCAGCTGATCACCGCATCGCAACCCTCGATGGTTTTCATTACATCCTCTTCATTCAATACATCACCAGCAATATCCATGCCAGAGGTTTGTCTATCCATTTTTTTACGAACCAAGCGATTCACTTCATGTGTAGAGTTTGCTTGTTGAAAAACAACAGAACCGACACGCCCCGTACTTCCAAATAAAGCGATTTTCATCATTATGACCTCCCGTTTCTCATTTGAACTAGTTTATCGCAAAAACGCTATTCTTTACATGATTGAGCATATCAGAATACATACTAATAAGTGTGAAGAATAATAAAGTCTCGAATTGAAAACTTTTGTGTTGACTTATTCCTTGTATCGTTTTATGATGACATTCGTAATAGTTTTAAATCCGATAAGAATAGTGGGGGTTTTACAATGAAAAAATGGAAATTATCCATCATCATGCTAATTGCTTTATCCATGGTATTAGCTGCTTGTGGTCAATCTAATGATAAAGAAGAATCCAGTGGTGATTCTAAAGAAGGTTCTGAAACATCACTTTACGATCAAGTGATGGGAGAAGGAGAATTACTGGTTGGAACGGAAGGTACATATCCTCCTTTCACATTCCACGACGAATCTGGGGAATTGACTGGGTTTGACGTAGAGATTGCCCGTGAAGTAGCAAAGCGCCTTGGCGTTGAAGCTAAATTCCAAGAGACTCAATGGGATGCCATGTTTGAAGGTTTGAATTCTAAGCGTTTTGACGTAATCGCGAACCAAGTGGGAATTCGTGAAGATCGCCAGGAGAAATATGATTTCTCAACACCGTATATTGAATCAAGTGCAGTAGTGGTTGTATCGAAAGACAATAAGGACGTAACATCATTTGAAGACATCAAGGGATTGACTTCTGCTCAATCTCTGACAAGTAACTACCGCGACATCGCTGAAAAAAATGGTGCAGAAATCCAGGGTGTAGAGGGACTATCACAATCCATACAACTCCTTGAACAAGGCAGAGTGGACGTGACAGTGAACGATAAAATCTCTATTCTGGATTATTTAAAGAAACAGCCCAATGCCAAAGTCAAAATTGCAGCTGAAGCTGAAGATGCCGGTCAAAGTGGTCTCATGTTCCGTAAAGGTAACGACAAGTTAGTGGAAGAAGTAAACAAAGCGTTAGAGGAAATGAAGGAAGACGGTACGTACAAAGAGATTTCTGAGAAATGGTTCGGAGAAGATGTATCTCCTAAGTAGTATCTACCAGGATCCTGAAGCGATGATTGATATTTTACAAAGCTCCCTGCTTCCAATGCTAGAGGGAGCTTTGTACTATTCTATCCCTCTGACGCTGATTTCTTTTGCTTTAGGAATGATCCTGGCCGTCCTTACAGCCCTTGCCCGATTGTCCAATGTATCGATTCTAAGAGGAATTGCACGATTCTATGTATCTGCCATCAGGGGAACACCTTTACTCGTTCAATTGTTCATTATTTTCTACGGCTTACCGACACTTGGAATAAAGTTTGATCCGTTCCCGTCTGCCATCATTGCTTTCTCATTAAATAAAGGTGCCTACTCCTCTGAAATCGTCCGTGCAGCGATTCAATCGATTCCTAAAGGCCAATGGGAAGCGGGCTATTCAATTGGTATGACGTATTCGCAGGCACTAAAGAGAATCATCCTGCCCCAGGCAACCAGGGTATCCATCCCACCGTTATCGAACTCTTTCATTAGTTTGGTGAAGGATACCTCTCTTGCTTCATTAATTCTCGTAACGGAAATGTTCAGGAAAGCACAGGAAATCGCTGCGACAAACTATGAGTTCCTACTCATGTACATGGAAGCTGCCTTGCTCTACTGGATTATTTGCTTTATTCTATCCATCATTCAAGGGCGGATCGAGACAAGACTGGACCGATATATTGCCAAGTAATATTAAAGGAGATTGAATATGATTTCCATCAAAGGATTAACTAAACGATTTGATCAATTAGAAGTATTAAAAGGAATGAATGTAGAAGTCAATAAAGGAGAGGTGATCGTCCTGATTGGCCCATCGGGTTCAGGAAAGACAACCTTCCTCCGTTGTTTAAATGCACTGGAATTGCCGAATGACGGAACGGTTTCAATTGGCGGGACTTCCGTTGATTTTAATAAAAAGGTTTCCAAGCAAGAGCTTATTAAACTTAGACGGAAAACAGGCATGGTGTTTCAAAACTATAATCTGTTTCCCCACATGACCGCACTGGAGAACGTAATGGAAGGACCAACTATCGTCCAAAAACGCAGCAAGTCCGAAACAAAGGAAAAAGCGATCAGACTCCTTGAAAAAGTAGGACTCGGTGAAAAAGTGGACTACTATCCGTTCCAGCTCTCAGGAGGGCAGCAGCAACGGGTAGGAATCGCAAGAGCATTAGCGATCGAGCCGGAAGTGATGCTCTTCGATGAACCAACCTCAGCACTCGATCCAGAATTGGTCGGGGAGGTTCTAAAGGTAATGAAGGACCTTGCTGAAGAAGGGATGACCATGGTTGTGGTGACTCATGAAATGAGATTTGCCAAAGAAGCAGCCGATAAAGTCATCTTCATGGATGGTGGATATATCGTTGAAGAAGGCTCTCCTCAAGAAGTGTTTGAAAAGCCTAAGAACGAACGTACGAAACAATTCCTGAACTTAATACAATAAATTGTAAAAGATGAATGAGACTCATGCTCATTCATCTTTTTTTAGGTTTAGAGTCATAATGTTATGTCAGTCTAATAAACTTTTCAGAAAAAGGTTAGATTAACTGGATTAGTGGAAATATGGTAATAGAAGAGTCAATTAAGGGAGGAACTAGAATGGAATATCGTATAGAACGTGACACAATCGGAGAAATGAAGGTGCCCAAGGAAAAATATTGGGGAGCACAGACTCAGCGAAGTAAAGAAAATTTCCAAATCGGTACAGAGAAAATGCCCATTGAGGTTACATATGCCTTCGCACAGTTAAAGAAAGCCGCCGCAGTTGTCAATCATTCACTTGGTAAGTTATCAGATGCCAAGAAGACGGCGATTGGACAGGCATGTGATGAAATCCTGGAAGGAAAGTGGGACGCCCATTTTCCCCTTGTAGTATGGCAAACAGGAAGCGGTACACAATCCAATATGAACATAAATGAAGTCGTTTCCTTTCGTGCCAATGAAATTCTCAAAGATAAAGGATCGGACGAGAAAGTACATCCGAACGATGATGTGAACATGTCCCAAAGCTCAAATGATACATTCCCTACAGCCATGCACATCGCTGCGTATCAAGAAATCGAATCAAAGCTGTTTCCTGTCGTTCGGGAATTTACTGCGACATTAAGAGAAAAAGAAGACCAATTCAGTGATATTATTAAAATTGGCCGTACACATCTTCAAGATGCAACACCATTGACGCTCGGTCAGGAAATCAGCGGATGGCGTGGCATGATGGAAAGGTCCTATAGTATGCTGAGAGAAAGCGTTCATCAATTAGTCAATCTGGCTATCGGTGGGACGGCTGTCGGTACTGGGATTAACGCCGATCCGGAATTCGGTGACAAAGTGGCAAGACAATTAGAAGCTCAGACTGGCATCAAGTTTTCCTCATCTGATAATAAATTTCACGCCCTAACGTCCCATGATGAAATCGTGTACGTACACGGAGCTGTAAAAGCACTGGCAGCAGATCTGATGAAAATAGCCAACGATGTTAGATGGTTAGCGAGCGGTCCCCGTAGTGGGATTGGTGAGATAACGATCCCTGCCAATGAACCAGGAAGTTCGATCATGCCGGGTAAAGTGAATCCCACCCAGAGTGAAGCAGTGACGATGGTAGTGACACAAGTATTCGGGAACGACGCGGCCATCGGATTTGCCGCCAGCCAAGGAAACTTCGAACTTAATGTATTTAAACCAGTCATCATCTATAACATGCTGCAATCCGTACGACTGCTTACAGATGGAATAAAGTCCTTTAACGATAGATGTGTAAAAGGACTTGAAGCGAACGTAGAGGTAATAGAGGACTTTGTTCAAAGGTCCCTTATGCTCGTAACGGCATTAAATCCTCATATCGGGTATGAAAAAGCGGCTGAAATAGCCAAGAAAGCTCACAACGATGGCTCTACATTAAAAGAAGCAGCCATCGAATCAGGATATCTGACCGCAGAGGAGTATGATCAGTGGATCGATCCGGCAAGTATGGTTCATAATAAATAATAGGAAGAGCTGGCTCCTAATGGGGTCAGTTTTTTATAGTGAAAAGACAGCCAAAATGAAAACCCCCGGCCAAGGACCGGGGGCTTTATCCATTCATATGAAATTGCTGATTATTTTTGGTACCCGCCACCGATTTGTTGTTCAGCCATTTGTACAAGGCGTTTAGTGATTTCTCCACCTACAGAACCGTTAGCACGAGCTGTTGCATCTGGTCCTAATTGTACGCCAAATTCAGAAGCGATTTCGTACTTCATTTGGTCGATAGCTTGTTGAGCTCCTGGAGCTACTAGTTGGTTAGATGAATTGCTGCGAGATTGTTGCTGTTGCATAATCTGTCATCTCCTTAAAATGTATAAGTTTTTTTGGTTGGGTTAGCTGGATTTGCACCAGCCCGCTATTCCATGAGCGACCATTCTAATAATGGCGTAACCCATCGAGTGGTGGGAGAGAAGGCTTGTTCCTGCCTTGTTAATAGGTATTATGGTTCGTTTCTGAATTTATATTCAAAGTGATGACAGGGAATTTATTCCTGATAAATCCCTAAAAGTTTTCTACATAAATCACTGTGATTGTAAAAAGGATAACACTATACAATGAATTAGATTGAAAGTATGGTGACACAGCATGAAAGCTTGCGCATTATGTAACGGGATCGTTGAATACAGGGGACTTTGCCCAAAGTGCGGAGACTCTACAACCGATCAGGGAAGATATTATGATTTTTACGATGAGTACAGTGCGTATATGGATATACAGCATGTACAATTAGCCGACGGCATACCGAATAGCAGCTGCTCTGATACTTGCCTCCATCTTTTTACATGTATTCGATGTGGGGAAGAAGAGGGGAAAAGCATAGATTTGACAGAGTTTTAAACGATGTAAAAGAGCCGCACTCGTGAGTGAGTGCGGCTTTAAGCATTTATTTTATCGAATTCTTGACTCGGATTCTGAATCAAAGAAATGAGCTTTGTTCATATCAAAAGCAAGTTCAATTGTTTGGCCGGCAGCGATATCGGTACGAGAGTCAACGCGGGCAACAAACTCTTGTCCTTCTAATTGAGAGTAAAGCATCGTTTCAGCACCTGTTAATTCAGATACTTCGATTTTCGCAGTGATTTTCGCACCTTGTGCAGTATCTAAGAATAGTGGCTCATCATGAATATCCTCAGGACGCACTCCCAGAACGATGCTCTTGCCTACATGACCTTGTTCGCGAAGCACTTTCATTTTCCCTTCCGGTACAGAAACTTTGGTATTTCCAATTACGAATTTACCATCTTCAAGGGAGCCGTGGAAGAAGTTCATAGCAGGTGATCCAATGAATCCGCCTACGAAAACATTTTCAGGCTTATCGTATACTTCTTTAGGAGAACCAACTTGTTGGATGACTCCATCCTTCATGACAACAATACGAGTTGCCATAGTCATTGCTTCTGTCTGGTCATGTGTTACGTAAATCGTTGTCGTTTGTAAACGTTGGTGAAGCTTGGCTATTTCTGCACGCATTTGCACACGAAGCTTAGCATCAAGGTTGGACAGAGGCTCATCCATTAAGAACACTTTCGCATCACGAACGATGGCACGTCCAAGTGCTACACGCTGGCGCTGACCACCTGATAATGCTTTCGGTTTACGATCAAGCAGTGCTTCAAGACCAAGGATTTTAGCCGCTTCTTGAACTCGACGGTCAATTTCTTGTTTATCGAATTTACGTAATTTAAGTCCAAAGGCCATATTATCATATACGCTCATGTGTGGGTATAGGGCATAGTTCTGGAAAACCATGGCGATGTCCCGGTCTTTTGGTGCCACATCGTTTACACGCTTTCCATCGATAGAGAAATCTCCTTTAGAAATTTCTTCAAGTCCGGCAATCATACGCAGAGTCGTTGACTTTCCACAACCTGAAGGTCCTACAAATACGATAAACTCTTTATCTTGAATATGAAGATTAAAGTCATTTACTGCCGTAACCTTGCCATCATAAATTTTGTGGATATTTTCTAATTTTAATTCAGCCATTTACTTTCTCCTCCTTGAAATGCAATCGTTTTCATCTATAGCTCTATTGTAGAGAAAGCGGATTCAAAACGATATGGTCAACTTGCACAAAGTTCCTTATTCCTTTTTATGCAGGTTGTCAGATTGAAAGTTCAAGCATGCGAAATAGGCTAAAATTCCACCTTGAAACGTTTTAATATCAATATTGGTTTTTTCAATGAACTTATCAATTCGATACTGTACACTATTCCGATGCATAAATAGTTTCTTGGCAGTCTGACTGATATTTGATTGATGTTCGAGAAAAGCCTTAACAGTGTGAATCAATTCAGGATCTTCCAGAAAGGTGTCAGTCACCTTTGTGAAAATTTGTTTTTTCCATTCCTGCGGTAAATGATGGAGGGCAAATTCAGGCAGAACCGTCACCACGGATTGAATAAATGCCTGCTTATGTACAGTTCTGGAGAATGAAAACAATTCCCGCTCATATTTAAAGGTGAGAGGGATTTGTGGAACATCGTGAAATTGTCCTATGAAATAAGAAAGACTGGCAAAAAAGTCCGATTCAATCACATGGGAAATAGATAATAATTGCTCTTCATCCAAATTCCATGCACCTTTCTCTTCAATGAGCAACCCCATATTATCATCCTGTAATACAAGTATCGTGTGGAGGGGTAATAAATGTTTAAACGCCTCTTTTAATAGAAGCTGGTCTAAACTCTCCTTCATAGAGAATTGAATGATACGGAATTCGCCGTCTATATTTGAAGGCATTGGTCCATTCTTATATAAATAGGTGAACCATTCCATTGAGTTGGGAGAATCATTGATCGATCCGGATGGATTTATTATCTCTTTGAACAAGCAGTGCAATAACTCCGTCTCCTCTTGAGTGATCTCACTTCTAACAATGCCTATGTATTCATCTTCTGCTTCATTTGTAAACCAAATCTTTGTAGCTTCAAGATTGGTTGGATAATGGTTTTGGATTATGGCAGTAGGAAATTTTTTACGTAAATATGTAAACATGTCATCCCTCTTTGTTCATTATTATAGTGAAAAAGGTTATAATGTCTATTGTACTTAAATAGTTGGATTAATCAAAGTGTGCACGATTGCAAAAAATCGCTAATTTTAATACTATTGAAGAATGAATAAATCATTATGGGGTGTCCTAAAATGGAATATACTAAAGAAGTTACCAATCGAATGAAACGCCTTGAAGGTCAAGTGCGCGGCGTGTTGAAAATGATGGAAGAAGAAAAACACTGTAAGGATGTTGTGACTCAATTATCTGCCGTACGTACTGCCGTTGATCGTACATTAGGTCTCATCGTTGCGAAAAACCTGGAAGCCTGCATTCGTGAATCGGAAGAAGAGGGCATCAATGCAGAAGATGCTATTCAAGAAGCCGTCAATATGCTTGTCAGAAGTCGATAAATACTAAAAGCTGCCGAAGGATAATGCTCCTTTTTGGCAGCTTTTTTGTTTGTCCAGCTCCGGTGGCTAGAGGCTCGAGGTCATAAGCCAAGAATGCCAAAAAGGCAAAGGGCGCCTTTCTGGCATTCTCGTCTTATGCTTGTCGCCTCTGGGCAAGCCCCCTCCGCTTTTCTATTGTCCAGCTCCAGCGCCTAGCCCCTCGAGGTCATAAGTCAGTCTTGCTAAAAAGGCCAAAAGCGCCTTTCCAGCAAGCCTGCCTTATGCTTGTCGGGGCTGAACGAGGCGCTTCCGCTTTTCTATTTGTCCAGCTCCAGCGCCTAGCCCCTCGAGGTCATAAGTCAGTCTTGCTAAAAAGGCCAAAAGCGCCTTTCCAGCAAGCCTGCCTTATGCTTGTCGGGGCTGAACGAGGCGCTTCCGCTTTTCTATTTGTCCAGCTCCATCGCCTAGCCCCTCGAGGTCATAAGGCGGGCTTGCTAAAAAGGCCAAAAGCGCCTTTCCAGCAAGCCCGTCTTATGCTTGTCGGGGCTGAACAAGGCGCTTCCGCTTTTCTATTTGTCCAGCTCCGGTGGCTAGAGGCTCGAGGTCATAAGCCAAGAATGCCAAAAAGGCAAAGGGCGCCTTTCCGGCATTCTTTTCTTATGCTTGTCGCCTCTGGGCGAGCCCCCTCCGCTTTTCTATTGTCCGGCTCCGGTGGCTAGAGGCTCGAGGTCATAAGCCAAGAATGCCAAAAAGGCAAAG
>Ga0209295_1000103_pt1 | contig 111574 bp, 60 predicted proteins | sample Porto_5metaG_FD_187428 | JGI IMG/M metagenome (GOLD analysis project Ga0209295, IMG submission 187428) | Marine algal microbial communities from Porto, Portugal - Porto_5 metaG (SPAdes) (version 2) | ecosystem: Host-associated > Algae > Red algae > Unclassified | place: Portugal: Porto...
TACACTACAGGCTTAAGTTTTATCATACTGATAAATTTTGTGGTGAATTTGTAATTGTTCCATGAGATATATTGACTTTAATCACTATTTATAGAATTAGTTAATCTCATTCTTATCATTTTAATTTACCCTGATGTTGGTTGTTTTAAGTAATAACCCTCGCATATTTGTTATTATATGAAAAGCTTAGAGGTGGTCTTTGATAATTCTTTTAACTTGGCAGTACAGATAAATAGGTTGGGTTCTGCTAGAATAAATTGATCTTAATCATATTCATTATTACTTTAAATTTAGATAGAATGAACGAGTTATTATCCTTGAAAGATAAAAATTATGCCCTATCGGGGGGGACGGGAACCTTGGGTGGTTCTATTGCCCAATATTTGGTAGAGAATGGTGCTAAAGTTTTATTGCTAGGTAGGTCAGAAGATAAATTAAAAGACAAACAGGAGGAGTTAAATACACTGGTATCAAAAAGTACATTTATTTTCAAGGTCGATGTAATGGATGAAGGTGAACTTACAACGTTAAAAAATAAAATCAAAGAAGACTTCGGTCATCTTGACGGACTAGTAAATCTTGCGGGTGGTAATATACCAGGGGCGACCGTAAAACCAGATCAGACTGTTAGAGATATTGCTATGAGCGATACTAGAAAAGTAGTCGATATTAATTTATTCGGTACTGTTATTCCAACGGTAATTTTAAGTGAATTAATGGTAGAACAAGGTTATGGCTCTATTGTGAATATTTCATCTATGGCAGCAAAGCAGACCATTTCTAGGGTACTTGGATATTCCATGGCAAAAAGTGCTGTTGATATTTTTACCAAGTGGATGGCAAATGAATTGGCTTCTAAACATGGAGATAGAATTAGGGTTAATGCAGTTGCGCCTGGGTTTTTTATAGGAAATCAAAATAGACGTTTGCTTACCAACGAAGATGGTTCTTTCACTGAAAGAGGAAATAGTATCATTAAAAATACCCCAATGGGTCGTTTTGGAGATGCGTCAGAATTAAATGGGATGGTACATTATCTACTTAGTGATGCTTCAAGCTTTGTTACAGGGAGCATTTTTGATGTTGATGGTGGGTTTACATCATTTTCGGGTGTATAATTTTAAAATTCATTTTGATTACAAAAACTAGTTAATATCGTTTTGTTTTAAGTGTTTTTTTGTAATCGATTACTTAACTTTAAAACTGTTTTAACTAGTTAAATTTCATCTAGTTCTTGGTATTTTATTATCGAAGTTATAGAGTTCCCTGTTTACATAATTAATTTTCATGCGCATTATTCATTTTGGTTTTCTTATTAATTTCTGTCTTTTGATTTCTTGTCAAACTAGCTTTAAAGAGACTCAAGTTTCTTTAGAACCTTATACTGTTGAAGATGGTTTTAATTTAGAAGTTTTAGCTGCTGAGCCATTATTAAAGGCTCCCGTTGCTATAGATTTTGATGCAAAGGGTAGAATTTGGGTTGCTCAAATGCCCGGTTATATGAACGATTTACAAGGTTCTGGTGAAGAAGATCCAACGGGTAGTATAGTAATTCTTGAAGATTTGGATAATGATGGTGTCGCCGATCATTCAAAAATTTTTATGGATAGCTTGGTGATGCCTCGTGCCTTAGCTCACGTTTATGGTGGTTTGCTATATGCTGAGCCTCCGTATTTATGGTTTGTTGATATAGAAGACGATAAACCGGTAAATAAAGTTATGGTCGATTCTATTTATGCGGTTGAAGGAAACCCAGAGCATCAACCAAACGGATTGGAATTGAATATTGATAACTGGATTTATAATGCAAAGTCTAATTTCAGGTATAGAAGAATTGATGGGGTATGGAAAAAGGAACCTACTACTTTTAGAGGGCAATGGGGTATTACCCATGATAATTTTGGAAGACTATATTACAATGACAATTCAAGAATTTTGTTGGGAGATTATGTGTTGCCCAATACCCTAATAGAAAATAAATATTTTACGCCTAACGCCAGTATTAATAAACTTCTTACCAAAGATCAAAGAGTGTATCCTGCTTTTGCAGGGTCTGTAAATAGGGGGTACGCAAAGGGAGTGCTAAATGCAGATAGTATTTTAGTTAATGCTACTGCTGCTTGTAGTCCGTTGGTTTATAGAGGTGGTAAGTTTACCGAGTCATATGACGAAAATGTTTTTGTCTGTATTCCTGAAGGGAATTTAATTAAGCGTGTTCTTTTAAATTTTACTGGAGACTCTACCATTGCTCAACAAGCTTGGCAAAAGAAAGAATTTATTACGTCTACAGATGAAGGCTTTAGACCGGTAAGCTTAAAAAATGGACCTGATGGTAATATGTATGTTGTTGATATGCATAGAGGTATGATAGGTCATCATGCTTATATGAGTCCGTATTTAAGGGATAATGCGAAAGCAAAAAAATTGGATACTATTGTGAATTTTGGAAGAATCTTAAAAGTATCCCCTGAAAATACTGAGGTGAATGTTACACCAGACTTTAATAGTTTGAATGGTAGTGAATTGGTAAAGTTGTTATCAAACGATAATGGTTGGGTTCGCGACCGTGCTCAGCATTATTTAATCTTTAAAAAATTTAATGCTGTAATTGATGAAGTAAAAGAGCTTGCATTGAATACAAAAAAGCCATTAAGTCAAATTCATGCATTGTATGTGCTTGAAGGTTGGAATGCATTGTCCTTCGACTTTCTTACCGATGTTAGTAATAAAAGTGAACCTCAGGTTACTTCACATGCCCTGGTATTGTCAAAAGATTTTATAAGTGTGAATTCTATTGACCAGGCAAACAACTTCTTTACTGAAGTTTTAAACAGAATTGATGTAGGTCTAGATGTGTATTTGGCAAATGCTCTTGGTTACTGGATAGCACTCGATAAAGAAAAATTTAAGCCATTGCTTATTAAAATTCTTAAACGAAGGGAGGAAAATACTACGGTTAACGATGCCGTTTTAAGTAGTATAGCCAAAACTGATTCCATTTTGTTGAATGATGGTAACATTAGGCAAAATTTTAAAAACACCCCTTTTATTGAAAAGCTGGAAAAAACTCTGGCCAATAAAAAAGAAGACAGAATGAACGCTATCTATACGCGCGAAGTAATTCTTGAAGATACACGTACTAGCGGGTCTAAAATGTTCTTTCAGATCTGCGCATCGTGCCATGGAGCAGATGGAAAGGGTATAGATGGGCTGGCACCACCACTCATGGGGTCGGAACACGTAAAAAATATAGAGCGTTTGGCGTTAATTATTTTACACGGGTTAGAAGGTCCCGTTCATGTAAACGGAAAACGCTATGATATAAATTTGGCAATGCCCGGACTTATTAGAAATGAAACAATAAGCGATCAAGATATTGCCAATATTATATCATATGTTACCAATGCTTTTTCTGATCGATCTAAAAGTTTAAGCGAAGAACGAATTGGTGAATTACGAAATGTAAAGTCAGCTACGGGAAAGGAATTTACCGAACCTGAATTACAAGTTTTAGATGAGAAATAAAGATAGTGCTATTTCAAACTTTTTCTGATTCCCATTTCCAAGCCCCTTAATTCGGCTAAACCCCTTAGTCTACCAATACCAGAATACCCTGGGTTGGTTTTTTTTCTAAGGTCATCTAGCATTTTGTGTCCGTGATCAGGGCGTAAAGGCATTCTGGTATCTTTACGGCCAGTGGCTTTTCTTTTATCCTGCTCTTTGATCAAAGCTTTCATAACAGCATACATGTCAACATCTCCCTCTAAATGGTTGGCCTCATGAAAATTTCCATCAGCATCACGTTGTGTGCTACGTAAATGGATAAAATGAATTCGATTTCCCAGACGTTCTACCATTCCGGGTAAATCATTATCCGGTCTAACACCAAATGAACCTGTACAGAAAGTTAATCCGTTGTTTGGGCTATCCACTGCTTTATAAAGGTCGACAATATCTTGCTCCGTACTTACAACGCGTGGTAAGCCTAAAATAGGGAAAGGTGGATCATCTGGATGAATACACATACGTATACCCGATTTTTCCGCAACCGGAATAATTTCCGATAAAAACTCGAATAAATTTTTCTTCAATTCGTTGGGTCCTATTTTATCATAGGTAGCTAAAATGGTATTGAATTCTTCTAATGTATACCCTTCTTCAGCCCCAGGTAACCCTGCAATAATATTGCTTATTAATTTCTTTTTTCCTTCTTCGGTAAGTTGTTCAAAATATGTTTTAGCGGCAGATTTCTGAGCATCTGTATAAGTGTTTTCTGCACCTGGTCTTTTTAGTAAATACAATTCAAAGGCTGCAAATGCATCAGCTTCAAATCTAAGAGCTGTAGAACCGTCTTCTATTTCAAAATCTAAATTGGTTCTGGTCCAATCAAGTACCGGCATAAAGTTATAGCAAACCGTATCAATACCGCATTCTCCTAAATTAGTGAGTGTTTGTTTGTAATTTTCATAGTAAGTCTTATAATCACCATTTTGGGTCTTGATCTGTTCGTGGATAGGAACACTCTCTACAACAGACCAAGTTAAACCCGCTGCTTCAATAATATTTTTACGCTCCATTATTTCTTCAACAGACCATACAACGCCATTAGGAATATGGTGTAATGCGCTTACAATACCTGTTGCACCTGCTTGTTTTATATCTGATAATGATACCGGATCATTTGGTCCGTACCAACGCCATGTTTGCTCCATTATTTTGTTTAATGTACTAAGGTAAATTAATTGAATTAGATATTTTTGATTTCCCAACCTGGCTCATATTCCCTAGACCATAATTTCATAGCTTCTCTATTAAAAATGCGGCCTGTAGTCTCATCAACTTCAAATGAATTATCAATTCTTGATGCAATGTTTGCATAATGTGTTAGCATTTGGCTAATAGCACCTTCATCTATGGGCGAGGTTAATTCAGCTTTTCCTCTAATGGCATCAAAGAAATTGACAGTGTGTAATGTAGACATATCGCCACCGCCACCAAGTGCCGTACCTGCTTCTTTACCAGAAGATAGGTTTTCTTTAATTAAGCCTCCTTTTTGATCAAATAACTTATATCCGCCACGATCAATGTAAGCTGTACCCTCAGATCCTGATACTATCGTTCCTCTACCGTGTTTATTTCCATATTTATGATAGCCCGTTCTACTATTGCCATCCCACTTTATCGTTTTATTTCCTGCAAATTTAAAAGTAGCCTCCATGGTATCGTACATTTCCCAGCCGTCATCTTTGTAATGAAATTTACCGGCATCAACAGAAACATATTCAGGGTAAGTAACCCCCAATGCCCAACGGGCAATATCGAGTTCATGGGTAGCATTATTCCCCATTTCTGCAGTACCATAATCCCAACCGTACCAATGCCAGTTGTAGTTCCACGTATTATCTGTATACGCCCTTCTAGGAGCCGGACCTTGAAATAGGTTCCAGTCTAAACCTTCTGGTGGGTTTGCTTTGGTTTGGTGTGGCACGCGGCCTCTACCGCTAATATAGAAAGCGGTTGCCTTGTACACATCGCCTATTACACCGTTATGTATGTCCTTTATTATTTCTTGAGATTCAAGGGCAGATCTTTGTTGGTTACCCATTTGAACTACTTTGTCAAATTTTTTCTGATAGGCTACCAATAATTCGCCTTCACGAGGGTTATGGCTACATGGCTTTTCTAAATACACATGTTTGCCAGCTTGCATTGCCATACAAGCACCTGGTGCATGCCAGTGATCGGGAGTTGACATAAATACGGCATCAACATTTTTATCATCCAGTATTTTACGAATGTCATTTTCCAAAGTCGGTTTGTTGCCAATTTTAGAAGCTACTTCAGAGGCGGCTTTATCGCGCTGACTTTTCATGACATCGCATAAGTAAGATAGCTCAACATTGTTTTTCTTGTGTGCTATGGCAGGTATGTAGGCGCCATACCTTCTTCCTAAACCTTGAATAGCAACATGAATTCTATCGTTTGCACCTATTATTTTAGAATAGCTCTTTGCAGACATAGCATTTGCGGTAGTACTTGCTATTGTAGCGCCTACTGCACCAAGGGCCGTTTTCTTAATAAAATTTCTTCTGTTTGAACTCATTGTTTTTATTCTTTTGTATTACTGATTTCACGAATTTTTACATTTTTGAAGGATACTAGGTCTCCATGATCTTGAAGTAAAATCTGGCCCTTGTCCAATTCTCCGAAATTGGGCCACTTGGCATATTTGCTTTCAGAGACTAGTTTTCTGTAGACATCGCTTTTTCTTTCATACTCAAGAACTTTAGTGCCGTTTAACCAATGCTCAACATGATTGTCTTTAGAAATAATATAGGCTGTATTCCACTCTCCAATTGGTTTATTAGGTTTGTTAACATTAGCTTTGATTAAATCATACAAAGAACTAACCGTTCTACTACCTTCATGGTTTCCTTTTTTGGCATCAGGGTGTAGATTGTCATCCAGTATTTGGTATTCCAAACCAATCGAAGATCCTTCGCCCTTATTGATTTCGGTATCTACATAATATTTAATACCGCTGTTGGCTCCTGGTGTTAATTTAAAATCGACCTTAAGTTCAAAATCTTTATATACTTCTGTGGTTACTATATCGCCACCGGCAGCAGATTCAGCTCCTCCAGAAGAAAGAACACTTAAAACACCATCTTCAATTTTCCATCCTTGCTCAGGAAATTCTTCTAATTTGGCACCTCGCCAACCATTGGTTGTCTTACCGTCCCAAAGTAATTTCCATCCATTTTTCTTTTCATCGATGGTCAATTGATTTTTAGTGATAATAGGTTTTAAAGGAGAAGTTCTTGAATATTTAGAAACGCTATCAGTAATGATTTTTATGTTCTTCCAAATGATATCGGTACCAGCTTTTTGGTCTTTATGTATGCTGTGAACCTGTAAGCAGATAAATCCTTTTGATGTTTTATCATCTACTAAATATGCAGCGGGTACATCATTTACCCATGTTTTGATGGTATCTCCAATAGCTTCAATGCGATAATGGTTCCATTCGTTTTGCTTAAAAGCCTTTTGAGCTGTAGGATTATCGGTCATTGGGTTAAGCCAGCCACGTCTAGATTCGTCAAATATACCGCCACTCCATGCTCTTTCAGAAGGGTCTATTTCAACTTGGTAGCCATGAACCCTACCATCTCTATATGTAGGTAGGCTGTTACTTCTTATTTGTATGCCAGAATTCATTGTAGAATCTACCTTATAATCTAATTCTAAAATAAAGTCGGTATACGTTTCATCAGTAGTTAAAAATGTATTGGGCGTATTGTGTGTAGTGCTGCCCACTATAGTACCGTTCTCTACGGCATAGCTGGCATCACCACCCAATTTATGCCATCCGTTTAACGTTTTTCCGTCAAAAAGATCCACCCATGGGGTATTGTCTTTAGGGTTTTGGCTACAGCTCGAAAAAATGAAGAAAATTAATAGCCCTAGTGAAGGTAATAGCGTTAGTTTGTTATTCATGTTGTGTTTAAAATTTGTTTGATTTTAGTGTAGCTGCATGTGTATGTTATATTCAGGTCTTTTCTTTTATTTGTGCGATATTCATAATATGTAATCGATATCTTTAATTTATTTTATATGTTAATCTTTTAAATATTGAATATTTGATAATTTAAAAATATGTTATTTTTTATATTGGAGTATTAAGTTTTATGTTATATTTCTGTTTGTTAACATAGTGTTAACAGTTTGGTGAATGAATAACTTGAGGAATTTAATGATGTCGGATTATAGAGGTAAATTCTTAAAGGGCTAGAGGACAGGCTTGGGGTATTTACGAGTTTATTATGTGTTATAGATATACTAATAACCCTGATCATTTGAAATAAGCTAAAAAATCTGTTGAATTTTATTTGAAACACAAAAACGTGCCATATGAAGGAATTCTTTTTTGGGATGTTTATGACCCAGAAATACTAAATGCGCTAAAAGATGTTTAGGCTACTACTGTCGTAGCTTCAGCATTAGTTGAAGTAACATCTTTTACGAATAAAATTTGTATTTAGATTATGCAAAGCGTGTATTGTGAACGTTAATGAGCAATGCGTATATTTCACAACTTGAAATAGAAGCTCCTTTTATTTTAAAAGATAATGCTGGCAATTAACTTTAAAACGATGAGATGGATGTGTTATTTAACTACGCTGACTTCTGTTTTATAGAATTGCTACTACGGTTAAAAAATAGAAAGCATAAAAAAGCCCCATATGAATATGGGGCTTTTTATTGTGACCTCGACAGGATTCAAACCTATTTTTAAAATGCCTGAATACAGAGGGTTCTGCGAAATTTTATTTTTACTGTTGTCGATTTGTTATCTACTTATCTTAAGGTAGTATTTGAGATTACTTCGTCTTTTAATTAAAGATACAAAAATGTTAGTGTCATTTTTTGTTAAATGGTCAAATTATCATTTGCACCTAACCCCACCACTAAAAATAAAAACCCTTTTCGTAGTGCTCAATTACGAAACAGGGTTTTTAAAACTAACTCAACACGAACTTCATTTTAATTATTTGGACTCGGGTAAGGTTGATTTCTTACCGGATCACTTAAACTATGTCCAATACCATTATTAAATACATAATTATAATTTCTAAGTCTTTCGTTATTACCGCCTCCTGTCGCTGTGCTTGGTAAAGGTGCTGGAGATCTATTTACATCAATTCTTAATTGACTATCTCTTCTAAGAATAATTTTACCAGCTTCACCTGGGATTAGTGTTTGGAATTCATAATTAACATCACGCACTAAAAGAGGGTCGTTTTGGGTTATATAAGTGGAAATGATGTGATATTGTAATATTAAGCGTAATACATCAATATCTGCCCTTGCCATTACTTCTGAAGGTGTTTCCCCTTCTTCAATATCAGCTGAACCAGTAACTAAGGCTATAATATCGCCATTGCCTTCAAATGCATTGTTATTAAGCATCAAGAAGGTTCTACCATCATTAGGGGTGTTGTATTCGTCTACCATTCCTGCCGCCTCGATTGCGGCTTTAAAATAATTTAGACCGTCACCGTTTAACGTACCATCTTCATTTAGTTTTAATGCTTGAGAAGTGTTGAAAAACTGCCAAGCTGTAATTTCACTATATGGGTCTGTTAAATCAACTTCAGGTTCAAAAACAAACCGCTCTTGCAAATCAATATCGCATCCTATAAATGCAAGCATTAGCAGAAGGGTTCCACAAAATTTTATTGCTTTTATTCTTTTCATTTTGGTGTATTTTTTAAAAAAAATTATTTTTTAGTACCCTGGTGTTTGTTCCAATAAAGGGTTCTCAACTATATGTTCATCAAATATTGGGAAAAGCAGTCTTTCATTTGTTAGGGTTCTACCGCCAGTAAGTGTATCTAAAATTGGGTTTAAGATTTCTAAAGCTCTACCCGTTCTTCTCAAATCCCACCAACGTTGTCCTTCACCTAATAGTTCTAGTTGACGTTCATCTAAAATGAAAAGTTCACGTTCTTGTTTTGTTGCGCCAAATTCAGCTGCATCAACTAGAGGTAATTGTCTAGCAGTTCTAAACTCATTAATAATTTCTAGCGCTTTCATTTCATTATCTAATCTATTCTCTACTTCTGCTAGATACAATACGATGTTCGAATAACGGTATAGTACCATATCACTATCGTCTAAAGTTTGATTGAAATTGGCTTTATTGTATTTTGCCATTCTTGCATTACCCACACCTTTTAATTCAAGATTTGTTATACCTTCTCTTGATAGGTAGTATCTATAATCACCGTAAACAAACTCTTCTTCACCATCTGAATTTGTTGTTGTTAATACTGGATTTGTGTCTGGATATTTTGTCACCCATTCAAGAGAATCTATAGGGAATTTTTGACGCCATTTCTGTTCCAACGCCGGTGAGAGGGTAAATGAAGGAATCCCAGCAAAAAATACATTAAAAATTCCTGCTCTATTCCTATTGCCACTACCTGGTTCTTCGTTTAAACTGAAACCAATGGACATTATTAGCTCTGGACCTTGTTGTATTTTAAGTGGTCCGTTACTTGTAGGATTTGCTGAAAAAGGGTCTATGTCATCATTTAAAAATAGATTTTGCCAATCTCTTGCACTTGTAACTAAGCTAAACTCGTTACTTTCTACAATTTTCAAAAGAGCTTCTTTTGTTTTTACGTCATCGCCTAAAAAGCCATATACTTCGGCTTGTAGAGCCCATATACTTGTTTGGGAAAATCTATAAGGTCTACTCAAAATACCCATGTTTTCCTCTGCAGCAAGCATATCAGGAATAATGACTTCATTGATTATTGTATTAGCATCTGTTCTTGGTCTTTGCAAGTCTGGACTTGCCCCAATAACTGGCTCGGTAAATAAGGGGACATCTCCCCATACTCTAACCGCCTGAAAGTAAGCGTATGCTCTCATAGCTTGAGCTTCAGCCAATAAATCTGTGTCAAAACCACTAATGTTCGGTACATTGGCTATCACTAAATTTGCTCTGTTGATCAAATCGTAATAATCATTCCATCTTAAAACTCCGGCGTTACCAGATGTTACATCGTTAGTGGTCAGTTCAATGTTGTTTGCATTTGCACCATCGTTTCCATTGATATAACTGTCACCTCTAAATTCGCCCCAATAATAGTGCTTTAAACGAAATGCAGGTTGCATACCATCATACATTCCTATTACCGATGCTAGTGCATCACTATTATTTCTGAAAAAATTATCTGGTGATATTTCACTTATTGGCGACTCATCTACCAGGTCTTCACATGATGTTAAGGATATTGCTCCCCATAAAAGAGCAACACTACCTATTATATATTTATTTATTTTCTTTAGTTCCATTATAATTTTTTTAAAATTTAAGATTTAGGCCTAAAATTACTTCACGGTCATTTGGAAACCTTAAGTTGTCTACCCCAGGTTGTAGTGGATTGCCTCTTGTACCTAATTCAGGATTAAAGCCTGGATAATTTGTCCATGTAAGCAAATTGTTACCAGAAATATAAAAAGAACACTTTTTTACAAAACCTAATTGTTCTAAAGCCTTTTTAGGTACATCATAACCTAATCTTACAAATCGCAACTTTATAAAACTACCATCTGTTACGAAGAAACTATTAGGGCGATCCCTATTTTGTGGAACCCTAGTTAATCTTGGATAGACTGTTATATCGCCTTGATTTGACCAAGCACCCTCTATACGGTCAGGGCCCGGTGTTTCTCCTCCTGAATTTAAATCGTTTCTAGCTTCGTCCCAGCGTCTCCAAGTGTCGTTGCCCAATGTGAAGTCGAATAAAAAGCTAAGGCTTATGTCTTTATATTTAAAGTCATTTGAGAACCCGCCAAATGATTTTGGCAGTCCATTACCAATTGTTTGTCTATCTTCATTTGTTATAACAAAATCACCATCTACATCGTCCCAAATGATATCGCCGCCTTCAGCTACACGACCATCATTTCGTATTTGGTTAACATCGCCAGTAAACTCAGATCCGTTTAAAGTATAATTAACGAATTCTCCAGAATTATTAAAATTTGGTGTTAGCTGAACTCCATCGTTCGTAAAAGCATTTGACTCGTCATATTGAAAAACACCTAGGTTTTTAAATCCATAAATATTACCAATAGGTTGCCCTTCTTCAATTAAATAGTCACCAGATTGAAATGATGTACCACCAAATAGTTGTGTAACTTCATTTTCTTGAAAACTAATATTGAAATTACTGTTCCAACTAAAATTCTTTGATTGTATAATGCCACCTCCTATATTAATGTCAATACCTTGGTTTCTTACGGCACCTACATTTTGTCTTATACCTGAGAAACCAGATTCTTCAGGTAGAGGTACATTTGCCAGTAAATCTTCTGTGTCTTTTCTCCAAGCATCAACATTTAAGGTTAATCTATTTTTGAACATTCCCAAGTCAAAACCAAAGTTCGTTGCTACAGTACTCTCCCAACTCAATTCCGGATTACCTAATCTTGTTGGTGAAACACCACTAATACCATCGTAAACGGCACCAGGTGTAAAGGCAGATGTAAATTCATAATCTCCAATACGATCATTACCGGTTTCACCATAACTGGCTCTTAGTAAAAGGTTGTTAATCTTACTATTGCTATTTTTAAAGAAGGGCTCGTTACTTATTCTCCAACCAATAGAACCAGATGGGAAATAACCAAACTCTTTATTGTCACCAAATCTTGATGAACCATCTCTTCTAAGTGTAGCGCTTATAAGATATCTATTGTCGAAATCGTAGTTGAATCCTCCAAAGAGAGAGTACAGATTGCTTCTTGTATTAAAAGTTTGATCTCCATTAATACCAATGCCGTTAGGATCAACGTTATTAAATGTCTGTACGTCTTCTGAAACAAAAAGTGCGTTTGAAATCCCAAAATTTTCCTCAACTCTTTTAAGTATTTGCATACCGGCAAAAGAAGAAACGCTGTGTTTTCCAAAATCTTTGTTATAGTTTACAAAATTTTCTTGCTGAATATCATAATCTATTCTATCTCTAAGGCTACCTAAAGGACTTGTGTTTCTAGGGTTTAAGACCAATAAAGGTTGAAAATCATTATTTCGTCTTAATCTAAAGTTGATACCTAACGTAGATTTGATCGAGAAAGATGGGGTTATTTTATATTGTATCGAGTTGAAACTTTGCGCTCTCCATGTTCTTAATTTTAACTCTCTAAGTGAAGCCTCGGCTATTGGGTTTTGTCTACCACCAAATTCTGGAGTAAAACTTCCGTCGGGTTCAAATACAGGGTAATACGCTATACGTTCTACAAGCTGTTGAAAAACTTGATTCTCGTTCAAACCACTGAATTCCTCAAACGATGCATTGAAACTTGTACTCAATGTTAGTTTTGAATTAGGTGTAAAGTCTAATTTAAAACGACTATTTATTCTTTTAAAACTGCTGTTGATGACAATACCTTCTTCGTTAAGAAAACCGTTGTTCCAGTAGGCTTTTAATTTCTCGCCACCACCGCTAACAGCAACATTTACTTGGTTTCGAATACCAGCTTTTGTAATGAGCTCTTGGAGATCAAAAGAATTACGGGTTCTAAGGCTCAAAGAATCTCTCTGTAGACCTGTTGGATTTAGACGTTGCGTTTCATTACGTCTTACATCTTCGTAAAATAAACGTTGTCTGGTATTAGCAACTGGTATTGCTCCGTTTAAGGTGTTAATACCACTTACTACATTTACATCTATACTAACATCACCTCTTTTACCAGATTTTGTAGTTATCAAAACAACACCATTTGCACCTCTTGTACCATAAATGGCTGTTGTAGCACCATCTTTAAGAACTTCAAGAGAAGCTATGTCGTTAGGGTCTATGTTATCGATATTGTCTAATTGCTGACCATCTACAACATATAAAGGACCTGTGCCACCGGCACTAAAAGTAGAAGTACCACGTACCCTAATATCAAAACCTGCTCCGGGTCCGCCATTGCTTGCAATTTGTACACCAGCTAATCTACCTTGTACACCTTCAAAAGCATTTGAGGGTGTCACTTCTGCAATTTTTTCAGATTTTACGGTACTTAAAGCACCTAGTACTTTTTCTCTAGATACTGTTGCGTAACCTATTACAACAACTTCCTCTAGTGCCTCGGTATCCTCTTCTAAACTTACATTTATATTAGAAGAATTAACTGTTACCTCTTTAGTATTAAAACCAATATAGGAGAAGGTCAATACTCTAGAACCCGGTACTAGGTTGATGGAGTAATTACCATCAAAATCACTGGACATTCCATTGTTTGTTCCTTTTTGTACTACGTTAACGCCGGGTAAAGGTTCTCCATTAACGTCGGTAATAGTCCCGCTTACGGTACTTACCTGTGCAAAAGCTGATGTAATGGCCGTCATGAACATAATCATGGTAGCCAATACAGAGAAGGTAGCAATACGCGAACGTTTGTTACACTTTTTTTTCATTTTGAGTTGAGTTTTGTTAATATTAAAATTGACTAAATCTTATTATTAGAGTTGTTTATTAAGTATTAAATAATAAATAGACCTAATAATTAGTAGATTCTTAACAATTATATCAACAAGAAGTTGTGAAGGCATCCTGTACTGTACTGTAAGGATGGTAATGTATAATTACAGATATACTTTTAATATACAAGTTAAATATCTGAAAATTAGATATTTAAATATGTTTTTTTTAAGGCGATTTTTAGGTCATTATTACTTTTAAAAAAAATCACAAATGATAACGGCAAATGTTATAGTAGTTGATAGTTAGTTGTTTTTATGCGTGCAAGAATTAAACAGAATGTCTATCAATAAAATTAAAATCGTTTTTTATTTCTACTCTTTTGTTATCGACAATCATTTTTGCAGCTTCTTCTCCCATTTTTTTAAAGTCAGTACTGATAACAGTTATGCCAAGTAGTTCTTTTAATGGGGTGTCATTATACGAGATAATTCCAATATCTTCTCCTAATTTATAATGCCTGTCCCTACTCTGTTTAACCAGGTTGACCAGGTCAGATTCTTCAATGATAATGTATAGATCGCCAAGTTGTAATTCCATGCTGTCGTAGATTTCATCTAATATTTCATAGTCCATGTCATGCTGTATGCAAAATCTTTTAAAACCTGTTACTATTCCTTTAGGATATGGATAAACACCTTTGTTCGGGTATACGAGAATTACTTTTTTATACTTGGATAGTTTTTCTAGACCTTCTGTAAGAGCGTTGTAAATATCTTCGGTAAAATCTTGATATACCCTTCCGGCTTCTTTAGATAAACTCTTTAAATTTCGATCCATAATGATTAGTTTACCGTTTGGGATAGCATGGATAGCCTTAAGTATATCGTCTGTACACCCCATGTGTTGAAGATTTTCATTTTTAAAATGAGGCATTATAACATAGTAATCGTATAAGTTTTTCTTATTGTCAAGTATATTGCTGAATACTAAAGGTTCACAGTGATAAATATCTAGATCAACATGAGTGTTTGGGTCTAAACTATTTACAAATGAATTAAATATTCTCATTTTATAAGTACTAAGTTTATTGATGAGAAAAAGCACTTTTGCCTTAACGGTAAGGTCGGTTTTGGCGATATAATACCCTTTGCCTTTAACCGAGATGATTATATTTTGTTCTTTTAATAAACCATAGGCTTTTTCTACGGTATCTCTAGAAAGCAAATATTCTTCACTAACTTCATTGATTGACGGTATTTTTTCACCCATACCCAAAATGCCTTTATGAATACTATTAATAATAGAATCCATAACTTGTTTGTATTTGGGAATTCGAGATTCGGTGTCAACGGATATATACTCAAGTCTTTTCAATTTGCAATGTTTAAGTTATGTGACCTAAAATAGGTTATTAAGTAGTTTTATCATATTCAAACTTATGTAATTTTTTTGCTATATATTTTTTTTAGAAGAAATTAACTAACAGCATAGTACAGGATGCGTTGTTTTTATTCATGCTCTATTTTCGTTGACAACCATAATTAAAAAAACAGATTAATGCAGGTCAAAACATATAAGCACGTAGATTATCTTTGGGACGATTCAAAAGCGTCTGAACTAGGGGACAACCAGGTAGAGTTGTTTCTTTACAGGTCGAATATTTTAGGAGCAGACCTTCGTATTACCAATTTTGGTGGTGGTAACACTAGTTGTAAAACCATTGAAAAAGATCCCCTTACAAATGAAGAAGTTGAGGTAATGTGGATCAAAGGTTCAGGTGGTGATATTGGGACTCTTACAAAAGCTGGTATTGCAGGACTGTATACAGAGCGACTTAGGAATTTGAAGAATGTTTATGGTGGTCTAGAAGATGAAGACCGTATGGTGGGCCTGTTTAATCATTGTATTTATGATTTGGACAGCAAAGCTCCTTCAATTGATACTCCTTTGCACGGTTTACTTCCATTTAAACATATAGATCATTTACATCCAGATGCTTTGATTGCAGTTGCTGCAGCCAAAGATAGTGAGAAGGTTACCAAAGAAATTTGGGGAGATACTATGGGGTGGGTGCCATGGCAAAGACCAGGTTTTGATTTAGGTCTACAACTTGAAAAGTGCTTAAACGATAACCCTGGTATTAGAGGGATTGTACTTGGCAGCCATGGATTATTTACTTGGGGAGATACGTCTTACGAATGTTATCTTAATAGTTTAGAAGTTATTGAGATGGCTTCGGAATATATTGAAAATAAGATTAAAGAAAATGGCAGTGTTTTTGGTGGGCAAAAAGTGAAAAGCTTGCCTCAAGAAGAACGTAAAGATAAAGCTGCAAAATTAATGCCTTTGTTAAGAGGACTTTGTTCTTCTGAAAACCAAATGATAGGTCATTTTACCGATACTGATGTGGTATTGGAATATATCAATAGTAATGACTTAGAAAGACTTGCACCTATGGGTACTTCTTGTCCTGATCATTTTTTAAGAACGAAGATTCAACCATTGGTTCTTACCTTGGGTACAGGTGAAGATCTTTCCGATCGTGAAAAAGTTCTGGAAAAACTTACTCCTGCATTTGAAAATTATAGAAAGGAATACGCCGAATATTACGAAAATTGTAAAAGGGATAATAGCCCAGGTATGAGAGATCCTAATCCGGTAATCATCATTTATCCTGGCGTAGGTATGTTCAGTTTTGCAAAGAATAAGCAAACTACAAGAGTGGCGAGCGAGTTCTATATCAATGCCATAAATGTAATGCGTGGGGCAGAGGCCATAACCGAGTATACATCGTTGCCAAGACAAGAAGCATTTGATATTGAATATTGGTTGTTGGAGGAAGCAAAATTGCAACGTATGCCAAAAGAAAAGCCATTATCTAGAAAAGTAGCCTTGGTTACTGGTGCCGGTGGTGGTATTGGTAAGGCTATTGCTGACAAGCTTGCGGAAGAAGGTGCCAATATAGTACTTACAGATATCGTTGAAGATAGGTTAAAAGAGGGTATGGCTACATATAAAAGAGATGTAGCAAGCTATGCCGTATGTGATGTTACAAATACGGAGTCTATAGCTAATGCCTTTAAAAAAGCATGTTTAGAATTCGGCGGTGTTGATATTGTAGTGCATAGCGCTGGTTTGGCAATTTCTAAGCCATTGGAAGAAACCACGGATAAAGACTGGAATTTGTTGCAAAACGTACTTGTTAAAGGTCAATTCGATTTAGCAAAACAAGGAGTTGCCGTTATGAGAGATCAAGGTTTGGGTGGAAACTTTATTAGTATAGCGAGTAAAAACGGATTGGTTTCAGGTCCTAACAATGTAGGTTATGGTACATCTAAAGCCGCACAGCAACACATGAGCCGCCTGTTGGCAGCCGAACTAGGTAAAGATAAGATTAGAGTCAACGTTGTTAATCCTGATGGGGTTATAGTTGGTAGTAAAATATGGGAAGGAGACTGGGCGGAAGGTCGTGCTAAAGCTTATGGAATAACTGTAGATGAGTTACCGGCACACTACGCCAAAAGAAATTTATTAAATGAAATTATTTATCCTGAGGATATTGCAAACGGTGTTTTTGCCTGTGTAGGAATTTTGGATAAATCAACTGGTAATATTATCAATGTTGATGGCGGTATGGCCAACGCATTTGTAAGGTAGTTGTTTGTAGTTTTTTTAAAAGCTTTTATAGGTGAAAATCTATAGAAGCTTATTTTTAATGGGAAATTAGTACTTATGAGAGTAGACGAAAATCAATTAGAAGGAATAAATAAAGAACATCTGTCCTTACATGATGATACATATAATTTTTTAGGCAATATATTGTCTAAGCAAGGAAAAGATGTGGATGGTATATTAAAGAAACTTGCAGACTTTCAAGTGGCTATTCCTAGTTGGGCATTAGGTGCAGGTGGTACCAGATTTGGTCGCTTTGGTTTTCAAGGTGAGCCAAGCACGTTAGAACAAAAAATAGATGATGTAGGTATAATTCACAAGTTAACACAGACCGCTGGGGCAATTTCTTTACATATTCCTTGGGATGTACCAAGTGATTATAAGGCAATAAAAGAAGTAGCGGCCTCTCACGATATCATATTCGATGCTGTTAACTCCAATACCTTTCAAGATCAAACAAATGCTAAAGAGAGCTATAAGTTTGGGTCATTGTCCAATATTAATAAGGCGTCTAGAGACCAAGCTATTGCACATAATATAGATGTTATAAACATTGGTAATAAGCTAGGTTCCAAAAGCTTGACCATTTGGTTGGCAGATGGTTCTAATTTTCCTGGTCAGAGTAATTTTCAACATGTACTTCAAAATACTGAAGATAGTGTTAAGCAAATATACAAGGCACTGCCCGAAGACTGGAAAATGTTTATTGAATATAAACCCTATGAACCTAATTTTTACAGTACTGTAATTCAAGACTGGGGAACTTCTTTTATGTTGGCCAATGCATGTGGAGACAAAGCATACAGTTTGGTTGACCTGGGTCATCACTTGCCAAATACCAATATAGAGCAGATCGTATCAACTTTAATGATGAAGGGTAAATTAGGTGGTTTTCATTTTAACGATAGTAAATATGGTGATGATGATGTTACCGTTGGTAGTATCAAACCCTATTCATTGTTCTTGATTTTCAATTCTTTGGTATATGGTATGGAAAACAATCCTCAAAATCCATATCCGGCTTGGATGATCGATGCCAGTCACAATATTAAAGATCCATTAGAAGATCTAATTCAATCGCTTGAAGCAATTCAAGAAGCCTACGCAAAGGCATTGTTAATAGATCAGAATGAATTAGCGGCAGCTCAGAAAGATAATGATGTTGTAAAATGTCAAGAAATTCTTCAGAATGCATATCGTACAGATGTGCGACCTTTAATAGAAAAAGCCAGACTTTCTAGAGGCGGAGCAATCAATCCTATAGAAACTTATAGAGCATTAAAAATAAGAGAAGGTTTAATAAAAGAAAGAGGAGTAAACTCGGTAGCATCGGGATTATAGTTGAAGATTATGAAAACTAATGTAACCGCAGTATTTGATATAGGTAAGACTAATAAAAAGTTTTTTCTGTTTGATGAAGATCATCAAGAGATATATCGAGAATATACCCGTTTTGAACCTATCGTAGATGAAGATGGACATCCTACGGAAGATTTACATTCTTTACAGGTTTGGTTAAAAGAGGTTTTCGATAGAATTCTTAATGCAAAGGAACATAATATTACGGCCATTAACTTTTCTACGTACGGTGCCAGTTTTGTTCACCTTGACGAAAATGGTAAAGTGCTTACTCCGTTGTATAATTATACAAAACCGATGGATGAAAAGGTTTTGAACGATTTTTACGAAAAGTACGGTCCTAAAAATGAATTTGTAAAAGCTACAGGTTCTTCTGATTCGGGCATGTTGAATTCTGGAATGCAATTGTTTTGGATTAAACATACAAAACCTGAAATCTATGAGAAGATCGCATTTTCATTACATCTGCCACAATACTTAAGTTATGTTTTTACGGGTATACCGTTAAGTGAATACACAAGTATTGGTTGTCATACAGGCTTGTGGAATTATGCAGATAAAGATTATCATTCCTGGGTCTATAAAGAAGGTATACATCGAATACTGCCACCTATTGTTTCGACTGAAACAAGTATAAACATGAACTACAATGGTAAGCGTATTAAAATTGGTGTTGGTATACATGATAGTTCTGCGGCATTGCTACCCTATGTAAGAAGTATTAAACAAAAATTTATTTTAGTTTCTACCGGTACATGGAGTATTGCACTGAACCCATTCTCACAAGAGCATTTGACAGAAAAGGATATCGAAAAGAACTGTATAAACTATATGCGAATTAACGGTAAGCCCGCTAAAGCAAGTCGCATATTTTTAGGTAATGAATATAGCCTACAAGTAAAAAAGTTGACCAAGTATTTCAATGTGCCTAAAGATTATCATAAATCGGTCGCTTTTAGTTACGATACGTTTTTTGCAATAATGAAAGATTTCAATTATTGTTTTAAATGGGAAGGTATAGAAGATAAAAACATGCCAATGGAAACCAAATTCAATTTTGATCAATTTGAGCATGCTTATCACCAGTTGATGGTTGAATTGGTGCTATTACAGGTTGATAGTATTAAAACTGCGGCAGGCGATGATGTAATTGAGAAATTATATATCGATGGAGGTTTTAGCGATAACGATGTCTATATAAAGTTAGTTTCACATTATCTACGTAATATGGAACTAAGAACCACAGACTCATCTTTGGGTTCTGCTTTGGGTGCAGCTATTGCTATATCGGATACCAAGCTTAATTCAAAATTCTTAAAAAAGAACTACGCGTTGAAAAAACACGTGCCTTTTATTATAAAATAAGTAAAACTATATGGCAAAGGAATTCAATTCAGATTACCCATCTGTAGATGATTTACGATTAAAGGCAATGAGGAGAATTCCAAGATTTGCATTTGAATATTTGGATGGCGGCTGTAATGAAGACGTTAGTATCTCTAGAAATACCTCAGAAATTCGTGAGGTTCAGCTACAACCTAGATACCTAAGAAATTATGGAACAAGTTCTATTAAGACAAAGGTTATGGGAATGGAGTTCGATGCTCCTTTTGGTATAGCACCAGTAGGTTTACAAGGCCTAATGTGGCCAAATACGCCTGCTATTTTGGCAAAATCGGCATTTAAGCACAATATACCATTTATACTTAGTACGGTAACCACTATGGATATAGAGAAGGCAAGCGAACTTACAGAAGGTAATGCTTGGTTTCAATTATATAATCCGGTAGACGATACTATTCGCGATAGTATTATTGATAGGGCCGAAGCTGCAGGTTGCCCTGTTTTAGTATTACTTTGCGATGTACCTACTTTTGGTTATAGACCCAGAGATTTTAGAAATGGATTGGCACTGCCGCCTAAAATGACGGCAACTAACATTATGCAGATTTTAGGTAAACCGACTTGGGCGTATAATACACTGAAATATGGGCAGCCTACTTTCGAAACGTTGAAACCATATACCCCTGAAGGACTCAATCTAAAGCAATTAGGTGCCTTTATGGACAAAACATTCTCAGGAAGATTAAATGAAGAGAAAATAAAACCTATAAGAGATAAATGGAAAGGAAAATTGGTTTTGAAAGGTGTCGCCTCTGAACAAGATACCCAAGATGCAATTCGTATGGGTTTTGACGGAATTATTGTTTCCAACCATGGCGGAAGACAATTAGATGCAGCGCAATCAACCATTAATTCGTTACAGGAAATTGCTGCCAAATACAGTGATCAAATTGAGGTGATGATGGATAGTGGCTTACGTTCAGGTCCAGATATTGCTAGAGCCATGGCAAGTGGTGCAAAATTCACCTTTATGGGTCGCTCTTTTGTCTATGGTACTGGAGCCTTGGGAAATAAAGGAGGTGATCACACCATTAGCATGTTGAAAACACAGTTTAAGCAAGTAATGGACCAACTTTGTTGTGAGCGCGTTGAAGATTTACCAAACCACCTTATTAAATAAAAACCAACCAAAATTATGAGCCAAAACCATCACGAAGAAGATATAGTTGAAGAAATAGCTGGCGGTGAATTTGAAAGAGAACCTGTTCCACAATCGAAACTAAAAAGTTGGAAAAGCTTTTTAGGTATGTACGCTGGTGAACATGCCGCAGGAACCGAGTTTGTAATTGGTCCTTTATTTTTAACTACAGGTGTTAGTGCCTTTGATTTACTAATAGGTCTATTACTTGGAAATTTAATGGCAGTATTGAGTTGGCGTTTTCTAACCTCGGAAATCGCGGTTAAAAGAAGACTGACCCTGTATTATCAACTTGAAAAAATCTGTGGTAAGAAACTGGTCATTGGTTATAATTTGGCAAACGGTATTTTATTCTGTTTTTTGGCAGGTGCAATGATTACCGTTTCGGCTACTGCCGTTGGTATTCCATTTGATATGGAGATGCCAAAACTTACAGATACTTTACCAAATGGACCTACTTGGATTATTATAGTATTGGTTATTGGTGCCGTAATATCATTAATAGCATCCAAAGGTTATGATACAGTCTCAAAAGCCGCCAACTGGATGTCGCCAATAATAGTTTTGGCCTTTGTTGCTTGTGGTTTTGTTGCACTACAGCAATTAGGCGTTGGTAGTTTTCAAGATTTTTGGAATATTTGGGGTGAAGGTGGCGAACCTTTTCCTGGTCAAATTAAATATACGTTTTGGCATGTTTTCTTTTGGTCATGGTTTGCTAACGGGGCTATGCATATTGGTATGTCAGACCTTTCCGTTTTTCGTTTTGCAAATAAAGCAAGCTCTGGGTGGACAACTGCTGCAGGTATGTATGTGGGGCATTATATGGCGTGGATCGCAGCTGCTTTGTTATATGCCGTTTACGTACAATCTCCAGAAGCTCAGGCATTATTGAGTCAAGGTCAGGCACCTAATGTAGCTCCAGGTCCTTTGGCCTATAACGCTATAGGGGTATTCGGTATTCTTGCGGTAGTATTGGCAGGTTGGACAACCGCTAATCCTACAATTTATAGGGCTGGTTTAGCCTTTCAGGCAATTATGCCAAAAACATCGACTTTTTGGGTGACGATATTGGCAGGTTCTATTGCTACCGTTGCTGGTCTTTTTCCAGCGTTCGCCATGAAACTATTGGATTTTGTAGCATTATATGGTTTCATTCTAGCTCCTGTAGGTGCGGTAATCGTATTCGAACATTTCTTTCATAAGCAAGTAGGTATTGTAAAGAATTACGCAGAAATATCTGGTGATAAATTTAGTAAATCGGTATTGTTGGCATGGGGTATAAGTTTTGGTCTTTTCTATTTTATATCTATTCAATTTGAAGTCTTTTTATCTTTCGTTACATTACCGGCATGGTTGCTATGTGGTGTATTGTTTTTACTGTTTAGCAAAAAGTTTCAAAAGAAAATTTAGGTTTACTGTAGTTGTAAATCCGATTTTTATTTGAATTGTTTTTAACTATAACAACTTTTATGAATGTAATAAAATGGGGTATAATTGGTTGTGGAGACGTTGCTGAAGTAAAAAGCGGTCCGGCTTTTAGTAGAATCGATAATTCTAAATTAATAGGCGTCATGCGACGGAATGGTGCAAAAGCAAAAGATTTTGCTGATAGACATAATGTACCTTCCTGGACAGATGATGCTGATGAGTTATTGAACAATGATGAGATCAACTCCATATACATTGCCACACCACCCTCTACACATTTAGAGTATGCATTAAAGGCTTTAAGCTTACATAAAAATGTTTACCTAGAAAAGCCGATGGCTTTAACTTCTGTAGAAGCCGAGAAAATTGGTAGTGCCGTAAAACAGTCAAGAGGTAAATTGTGTGTAGCTCATTATAGAAGAAAATTACCAGCTTTTCTTAAAGTGAAAGAGCTAATCGAATCTAATGCCATAGGCCAGATATTGATTGCCGATATACAAATTCTACAGCCGAGGAAATCTAAAATAGTAGCACAGTCCGATGAAAATTGGCGTTTAAACCCCCATGTTTCCGGTGGTGGGTTGTTCTATGACCTTGCACCGCATCAAATTGATTTAATGTATCATTATTTTGGGGCATTTAAAAGTGTTACAGGGTCATCCACTCAAAGTGCTAAAGAAATGGTAGAAGATACTGTAAACGGCATTATAGAGTTTAAAAGTGGAGTCCAGTTTCGAGGAGTTTGGAGCTTTGTAGGCGCTGAAACTTATAGTAAAGAACAATGCGTCATTTATGGTACTTTAGGTAGTATTCGTTTTTCTTTTTATGGGGATAGTATTCTAATTAGAACCAATGATAAAGAAGAGGTTTTTAAATTTACAAACCCTAAACATATACAGGAGCCAATGATTACCTCTGTAGTATCTTATTTTCTTGGCATATCAGAAAATCCTTGTACGGCAGACGAAGGTATTATAGTTATGAAAGCTATGGAAAAACTTAGCGGCAGGCACCAGTAAATAATTTTCAACTTATTTACTGGCTTATCCGCATAGTATAAGTAATCGATAAATCTATTAAAGATTACGTTTCTTTAACTCTTCAACAGCGTGGTTCGCTGCTCTAGCAGTTAATGCCATATATGTTAATGATGGATTTTGATTTGCAGATGATGTCATGCAGGCCCCATCGGATACATAAACATTTTTTACTTCATGTAATTGATTATGTTTATTAAGTACAGATGTTTTTGGATCGTGGCCCATTCTAGCAGTTCCCATTTCATGAATACCACCACCCATATGAGATTCTCTTTTACTTTCTCTGACATTTTTAAATCCAGAATTTTCAAGCATTTCTTGGGCTTGGATTACCCAGTCTTTTTTCATTAATTTTTCATTTTCCTTGAATTCTGCGTCAAAAACTATGGTAGGCAAACCGTACTGATCTAGTTTGTCATAATTAAGCCACATATGATTTTCATGGTAAGGTAATACTTCGCCAAACCCCCCAAGATTAATTCTCCAACCGCCCGGTTCTAGCATAGCTTCTTTAAATTTTGCACCATAATTATATTCAGGAATTATGGTTCCGTAATCGCTACGGCTTGCTCCTCCTTGATAACCGTAACCTCTTATAAAGTCTGTTTTCTCAGATTTGGAATTAATATTTCTGAATCTTGGAATATAAAAACCATTAGGCCTTCTGCCTTTATAATACTTGTCATCATAACCATCTATCTTTGCGGAAGCTCCGCCACCCAATTGGTGATCCATTATATTATGGCCTAGTTCACCACTAGCATTACCCATACCGTTAGGGAAAGTTTCAGATTTTGATTGCATTAATATTGCAGTTGAAGCCATAGAAGAAGCACATAAAAAAATAACATTTGCTTTAAATTCTAATACCTCTTTTGTATTTCTATCGATTACACGAACACCAGTGGCCTTCTTTTTATCTTTATTGTATAATACCTCAGAAACAATTGAATTTGGTCTTAATGTCATGTTACCTGTTGCCTCGGCCATAGGTAGCGTTGATGAATTTGAGCTAAAGTAAGCTCCATAGGGACACCCACGTTTGCATCTATTTCTGTATTGGCATGTTCCTCTACCAGCACCTGGTTTAGAACCTTCAGTAATATGGGCAACACGGCCTATGGTTAGTACTCTGTCGCTATAATTTTTTGCAATACCCTCTTTTAGATGTTTTTCTACACAATTTAATTCCATTGGTTTCAAGAAAATACTGTCGGGCAATTGTGGTAAGCCTAAAGCTTCACCACTAATGCCTACATGTTTTTCGACATATTCGTACCAAGGTTCTATGTCTTTATAACGAATGGGCCAATCAACCCCAACACCATCTTTTGCATTTGCCTCAAAATCTAAATCTGACCATCGGTAGGTTTGCTTGCCCCAAATTAATGAACGCCCACCAACTTGAGTACCCCTAATCCAATCAAAACGTTTGGCTTCATCATAATCATATTCAGAATCATCATTGAAAAAATGTCTAGTAGTCTCATCTATTTTCCAACGAGATTGTTTTGGATATTTGGCTTTTGTTTTAGCGGTCATGGTTCCCGCATGTGGCAAATCCCAAGGGTCTAGGTGCATGTGTGGGTAGTCTATAACATGGTTAACCATTCTTCCACGTTCCAAAACAAGAGTTTTTAAACCTTTTTCACATAATTCTTTTGCAGCCCAACCACCACTGATACCAGTACCTACTACTATCGCATCATAGGTTTCGTTTATTGCATTTTCTGACATTTTAAATTCTTAGAGTTCATTTAAATTTACTGTTTTGAAGAACATACAGTATCCTGTACTATGTGGTAAATTTTAAATAGCTAAAAAATAGTTTACTGTTTTACTGTAACTTTTAGTGGATTTCTAAGTCGATCTGAAAACAAATTTAAATAGCTGTTCCACGCTTCTTGCGACTTAAATTGATTGCTTTTTTTCCAACCAAAACCTGCGTAATAAATGACCTTGTTATTTGTAACTTTTATGTGTGTATAGAGGTTGCTTTCATCTTTTTTGGAAGTTAAATAATGCTCATATCCGGTCATGTTATCAGGCACTATAATTGCTGTACCCAACTCAGAATCTTCATGTAGCTCCCAATAACTAATCCAACCGTTTTGCTCGTTGACCGCAATTTCTCCGTCCTTATCATGAAGTGTAAGTCCTGCTGAAATAGTATCGGTGCCTTTTATTGTAATCTCAAATTTTGAGAGGTTACTGCCATAATCAAGTGAGATTTTCTTTTCCTCGGAAATCATATTCCCATTTGCATCCCAATTTTCGTAGGACAAAACAAAACTTGTTCTAATTGGACCAGTTGTAATGGTTTTCCATGCGGTGAAATTTTTGGAGAAATAATAAATTGAATCGACCTTCTTTGCTATACCGCCAACACCTCGGCTAACACCTACATGAAAATTATCTAGACCTTCACCATTATCTTTATGATAACTACCTTCGGTATTTAGTTCTTTATGGTACCATTTATTGATTATAGGATAATCTACCCTTTTTAACCAAGCGTCTATGCCACTAGATAGCGTACCACCTTTAATACCATCTTCTTTCATTTTTTGTGCAACCGGACCATAAGTTCTAAAAGCTACTCTATTATTTTCCCATGCGTAATCATCTGTTCTTTCAGGTACAAACCTTGAATAGCATGTTGGGATACTATCTGTTTCTTTAGACTTTTCTTTAAAGATAACTTCAAATGTCTTTTTGCTTCTTGCCGGTATTTCGGGTTGAAACAGAAGATGATCCATCCTTTTATCCCCATCATTGTCTACAACTTGCGATGTTACTTCCTCTTTTGAATCAAAATCTCGAATTACAATGGTCTGATCGAAATTTTCAATTCTAAAATTATCCAACTCAATAGAAACAGTTTCTAATGAACGATCTGCTTCGGTAGTATTTTCAATAATTATTTGAGGATAGGATTTGCCTTGTTCTTTGCATGAATTTAATAGAAATAAAAAAGAGAAGCTAAATAAAAGGATCGATTTTCTCATAGTTTTTGGGTTTAATCTTCGTTACTTGGTTTGCCGATAGTGGCTAAAATTCCGCCATCAACATAAACTACGTGACCATTAACAAAATCACTTGCCTTAGAAGCCAAAAAAATTGCGGCTCCTGCCAAATCATCTGGGTCGCCCCATTTTGCAGCCGGTGTTCTGTTGATGATAAAATCATTAAATGGGTGACCATCTACCCTAATAGGCGCAGTTTGGGAAGTAGCAAAATACCCTGGACCGATACCATTGGTCTGAATGTTGTGTTTAGCCCATTCGGTCGCCATATTTTGTGTAAGCATTTTTAAACCGCCTTTTGCAGCAGCGTATGCCCCAACCGTATTACGACCAAGCTCACTCATCATAGAACAAATATTTATGATTTTACCTTGCTTTCTAGCAATCATGTCTTTGACCACATGTTTAGATACTATGAAAGGACTAACCAAATCAATATCAATGACCTGCTTAAAATCTGCTACTTCCATTTCTTCTAATGGTGTTCTCTTTATAATACCTGCATTGTTCACCAATATATCTATTGGGCCAATTTCGTTTTGAATAGCATTTATGGCATTGATTACTTGAGTTTCATCTGCTACGTTAAATTTGTAGCCAACCGCATTAATGCCTTCATTTTTGTAAAGGGCTACGGCATCATCAATTTTTTGTTGAGATGAATTTCCGTTCACTACAATGGTTGCACCAGCTTTACCTAAACCTTTGGCCATGGCCATACCAAGACCATGGGTACTACCGGTTACTAAAGCAATCTTTCCTTTTAGATTAAAAAGTTCTATACTCATATATTTATCTTAACTCAGTTATTTTGGCTACATCCATATCCCCGTAATCTAAATTCTCACCGGCCATACCCCAGATAAATGTATAGTTAGATGTGCCTGAACCACAGTGAATTGACCATGGTGGTGAAATAACGGCTTCGTGGTTTTGCATCCATATATGACGGGTTTCTTGTGGTTGTCCCATGAAATGACATACAGACTGTTCTTCTGGTACATCTAAATAGAAGTAAACCTCCATTCTTCTGTCATGTACGTGAGCAGGCATGGTATTCCATACACTACCGGTTTTTAACTCTGTCATTCCCATTTGTAACTGACAAGTAGTTACTACGCCACCAATAATCATTTGGCTAACCGTTCTATGATTAGCTGTTTCTAAAGAGCCAAGTTCTAGTTTGTTAGCATCGGCAAGACTTACTTTCTTAGTAGGGTATGATGTATGAGCTGGTGCAGAGTTCAAATAAAACTTTGCTACATTTTTTACGTCATCACTTTTGAAAGTAACTTCTTTTGCCCCCATACCAATGTAAAGCGCATCTTTATGGTTTAAATTATATATGGTGCCATCCACTTCTACAGTACCTGAGCCGCCTACGTTTATGATACCTAGTTCTCTACGATCAAGAAAATATTCGGATTTTAATGGGTCTATGGTCTCTAATTTTAGAGGTTCAACAGGTACGGCCGATCCGGCAATATATCTGTCATAATGTGTATAGGTAAGATTGATTTTACCGTCTTGCATTAAGTTGTTGATCAAAAACTCTTCGCGTAGTTCAGTAGTGTCGTATTTTTTTACAGCTTCTGGATTAGAAGCATATCTAGTTTCGTATGATATTGACATTTTTCTATTTTTAAATATTAGTTTAGTATTGATTTTCTTATTCCTAATTCAAGCCCACGTAATTCTGCTAAACCCCTTAATCTACCAATACCAGAATAACCCGGGTTGGTCTTTTTGGTCAAGTCGTCCAACATTTTATGACCGTGATCTGGTCTCATAGGCATTCTTATATCTTTTCTGCCTACTTTTTTTCTTTTTTCCTGTTCTAGAATCAACGCTTTCATTACAGCGTACATATCTACATCACCTTCAAGATGGTTAGCTTCATGAAAATTTCCTTCGCTATCTCGTTTGGTGCTTCTTAAATGAATAAAATGTATTCTATCAGCTAAACGTTTAACCATTTCAGGAAGATCGTTATTCTCTAATACACCAAAAGAGCCTGTGCAAAATGTGAGGCCACAGTTGGGGCTGTCTATAGCCCTATATAATTCAAGTATATCTTGTTGTGTACTTACAACTCTAGGTAATCCAAGTATTGGGTATGGCGGGTCATCTGGATGTATACACATCAAAATCTTTGCTTTTTCTGCCGTAGAAATAATATGTCCTAAAAATTCATATAAATGCTTTTTTAGGTCTAATGGCGTAATATCATTGTAGGTTGTTAAAATATTATTGAATTCGTCTAAAGTATAACCCTCCTCTGCACCAGGAAGACCGGCGATTATATTTTTGGTCAGTTTCTCTTTATCATCATCGCTAAGTGAATCAAAATAGCTTTTAGCTGTGGAAATTTCCTGTTTTGTATAACTCTTTTCCGCACCTGGTCTTTTGAGTAAAAAAAGCTCAAATGCCGCAAAGGCCTTTGCCTCAAAACGTAATGCTGTAGAGCCGTCTTCCATTTCAAACTCTAAGTCTGTACGGGTCCAATCTAATACGGGCATGAAATTGTAACACACGATATCTATACCACATGAACCTAAATTAGTTAAAGTTTCTTTGTAGTTTTCTACATAGGTCATATAACCTTCTGCTTGAGTTTTGATGGATTCATGTATGGGTACACTTTCTACTACGGACCAAGTAAGCCCGGCTGCTTCAATACGCTCTTTTCTCTTTTGTATTTCTGAAACTGGCCATACCTCTCCGTTAGGTATGTGGTGCAGTGCAGAAACTACGCCTGTAGCTCCGGCCTGTTTAATATCTAAAAGAGAAACTGGGTCTTTGGGCCCATACCATCTCCAAGTTTGTTCTAACATACTTTTATTTATAGTTATTATACTCCGCTAAAAGCGCTAAACCCACCATCTATTGGTACAACTATACCTGTTACAAAGGCAGCGTAATCTCCACATAACCATAATGTAGTTCCCACTAAGTCATCTGGTTCTCCAAAACGCCCCATAGGTGTTTGCTCAATAATAGTATTTCCTCTTGCCGTTAAAGAGCCGTCATTTTGGGTTAACAATGATCTGTTTTGATCGGTTAGAAAAAAACCGGGAGCTAAAGCATTAACTCGAATGCCTACTTTAGAAAAATGTACTGCAAGCCATTGTGTAAAATTTGAAACAGCAGCCTTTGCACCACTATATGCAGGTATTTTTGTTAAAGGTGTAAAAGCGTTCATAGATGATATGTTAAGTATGCTACATCCTTTACGACCGATCATGTCTTGGGCAAATACCTGTGTAGGCAATAATGTACCTATAAAATTAAGATTGAATGTAAATTCTATGCCCGAGGTTTCTAGATTAAAGAAAGTTTTAAAACCTTCGGTAGTATTGTTTAAATCTTCTTCTTCTAGATAAGACTTACTGGTTGTACCTAATGGATGATTTCCACCAGCACCATTAATCAGAATATCACAAGCGCCTAATGAGTTGTTCACTTCTTTTTTTGCGTTTTGCAATGATTCTTTATCAAGAACGTTGGCTACTACACCTATAGCTTCGCCACCTGTTTTATTGATTTCTTCTGCCACTTTTTCAGCAGCATCTTTGCTTAGGTCCAATACAGCAATTTTATAATTTTCTTTAGAAAGAGCTTTTGCCAAAGTGCTACATAGAACTCCGCCTGCACCTGTTAATACTACTACCTTTTTAATCATTACGCTTTGTTATTTTGTTTTTGTAAGTGCTGTTTTAGTAATATTGACACTTTTCTCAAATTTTAAAATTTTAATTTAAACGAACTAGTGACTTACTTGAACAATAGTACATTTTAAGGGGTTCATTCGTTCATTTTGAATATTACAAGACTACTCGATACTTTTATTTTATGCATCCTGTAGTATCTTGTTTAATACAGATAACATTACATTCTTTTACATTTAAAATGAATATTTGTTTTTATATAAATTTGAGGAAAAGATATGTGAGTTTTTAATAAAAAGATTAAGATTAAATTTTGGTTTATTACATTATGAAGCCAAATTTTTAAAAGGATGCCAATAATTACTAAGTATCCTAAAACTTGTTCTTTAAACCTAAGTTCTAAATTGAGTGGGCATTTTTAGTAATATGATGGATAAGATTTTTAAATGGTTCTTTTTTTTGTTGCCTTGTTTATGTATTGCCCAATTAGAAAAAAACACATATCAGTTCAAACACTTAACTACCTCTGATGGTTTATCACAAAGTTCCGTAATAGCAATAGAACAAGATAAATTAGGGCGTATGTGGTTAGGTACTAGAGATGGTCTTAATCTTTATGATGGTAATGAATTTAAAATATATAGAAATGTAGCTTTTGATAGTACCTCTATTAGCAATAGTGATATACTTGCAATAAAAGAAGATAGTGATGGGTACATATGGGTAGGTACTTATAACGGTTTAAATAGATATGATCCTGTTAAAGATTCATTTAAACGATTTTATCATTTCAATGATAAAACATCACTTAGTAATAATACGGTATGGGACATAGAAGAACTTTCTGATGGTAAAATTTGGATAGGCACATCAAATGGAGTTTCTATTTATGACAAAATCAATGATAGATTTACTAATATTTATGCAGAAAATTCCAAGAATAGTAGTGGGTTGCCTTCTAATTATGTTCTAAGTATAATAGAGGCGAAGAACGGAACAGTATGGCTAGGTACTTCAAAAGGATTATGTGAAGTAAGGGCATCAAAAGACCATAAATTTGATTTTACCGTTTTTAGACCACCTGGTAATGATAAAGATCCTTTTGTTCAAGATATTTCAGCTTGCGATGAAAATACTATTTGTATTGCCACAAAAAATATGGGCTTGTTAAAATTTGATTTGATTTCAGAACGTTTTTTAACTAGTAAAACAATTTATGAAAACAAGGATGTAAGAGCTGTTAGATCTGGTGATAATGGAATGCTATGGGTAGGAAGTTCTAATGGAATAACAATTTTCGATAAAGATGATAATGCTAAGTCCATTACATATGAACCATCTGATAAAAATAGTTTAAGCCATAATTATATTAAGTCCATTTATAAAGATAGAAAGGGTTCTATTTGGGTAGGTTCTTATTATGGCGGCGTAGATATTTGGGATATTTCTAATGCCAATTTTATTAATTACACTGAAAATTTTGGAAAAAAACGACTAGGACATAAAGTTGTAAGCTCTATAGTAAATGACAATAATGGGAATATATATTTTGGTACTGAAGGTGGTGGGCTAACTATTTTTTATGAAAAACAAAACCAAACAGATTATATAAATACTGTAAGTTCAAATATGTTGCAGAGTGATAATATAAAATCACTAATGCTAGATGAAACAGATTTGTGGATAGGAACCTTTAATAAAGGAATTAAAACCTATAATATAAAAACCAAAAGATTTAAGAACAATTTGGTGTCAGACCAGTTGAATAAATTACTTGATCAAGCAGGTGTATACGCTATTAAAACAGGTATTAATAATGATGTTTGGTTAGGTACATTTGGGCAGGGTGTAATCAAGTACAACACCAAAAGTAAATCTATAGATGAATTTGTACATTTTTCTGCTGAAAAAAATAGTTTATCCAGTGATCGGGTCAGAAGTTTATTGGTAGATAAAAATTCAAATATTTGGATTGGTACCCAAAGCGGTCTTAATCTTTTACCTCTTTCTGAACAAGGTTATTCCAATGCCAATGTTACTAGGTTTTTTTACGATCCAGAAACCGATTCGGGCGATGATATTCTTTTTGTTTTTCAAGATAGTAATGGTGTCATATGGGTTGGTATCAGGGCCAAGGGGCTTTACCGATATGATGGTGGAAAATTTAAAAATATAAAGTTTGATTTCAATAATCAAATAACTTCAATTTATTCTATTCTAGAAGGTACCGATAATACCTTATTAATGAGTAGTAACCAAGGAATATTAAAGTATAATGTGCCAGAAGATACTTTTGTGGTCTACACTAAGAAGGATGGCCTTGTTGGTAATGAGTTTAGTAGTGGTGCTGCTTTAAAGATTGATAAATCAAAATTTTATTTTGGAGGGGCAGAAGGTGTATCTTATTTTGATGCAAGTAAATTAGCCAGAAATAATTACGCTCCGCAAGTTATTTTGACAGATTTAAAGGTTAAAAATAATTCTATTTCTGTAGATGGGGAAAATGGGGTTTTAACTCAAAGCATGCCCTATACAAAAGAGATAGTTCTTGAATACGACAAAGCAAATTTTTCAATAGACTATTCTATACCCAATTTTATAAATCCAGATAGTAATCAATACCAATACCGTTTGGTAGGTCTAGACGATAATTGGGTAATTACCGATCGTACCAGGGCTAACTATACCATACAAAAACCGGGTAAATATATTTTTGAGGTAAAAGGCGCTAATAATGACAGACTATGGAATGTTACGCCAACATCGTTGGTTATTTTGGTAAAACCGGCGCCATGGTTAAGTAGTTGGGCGCTTTTTCTTTATACCTTACTTATAGTTATGGGGTTGATTGGACTCTATAATATTATTAGATCAAAAACCAAGCTTAAGCATAAATTACAATTAGAGCATTTAGAAAACGAAAGAAACCAAGAGCTCAACGATGCCAAACTGCGATTTTTTACAAATATATCGCATGAATTTAGAACTCCTTTAACCCTAATTACAGGTCCATTACAGCAGTTGCTAGAAAATTATAAGGGTAGTAGAGTTGTTTACAAAAAACTTCTGGTCATTGAAAGTAATGCAAATCATTTATTACAGTTGATCAATAGATTAATGGATTTTAGAAAGCTAGAACATAAAAACTTTACGCTTGAAGCGGCAGAAGGTAATTTAGTAAAATTCTTAAGGGAAATATACTTGTCATTCTCAGAATTCGCAAAAGTTAATAATTACCAATATTCTTTTGAAACAAGTAATGATGAGATATTGGTTTACTATGATAGGTCTAAGCTAGAGCAGGTATTTTATAATCTTATTTCAAATGCATTTAAATACACTCCGGTCAATGGTTCTATAAAAATAGTAGTTAAAAAAGAAAAACAATCGGTAATAATTAAGGTAATTGATTCGGGTCCGGGTATACCTCAAAAGTATAAAAGTAAAGTTTTTGAACGCTTTTTTGAAGTGCCAGAATATGTTTCCGCCGATTCTGTTCAAGGCACAGGTACCGGTATAGGGCTATCTATAGCAAAAAGTATTGTTGAACTTCATAAGGGTTATATTTCTGTCCATAATGGAAAAAATAGCGGTAGTGTTTTTGTTGTAGAACTTAAATTAGGAAGTGCCCATATTCTTGATGAAGAAATAATTCAAGATTTTAAGTTTAGTGATGATGTAGGTCTGTATACTTCGCAATTGACAGATACTTTATTGAAGAAGTCTTTTCTTAATACAGAAACAATAGTCTTTGATAAGGAGCGTGATGTTGTACTAGTGGTAGAAGACAATGTACCACTTAGAAGGTTTATTAAAGACTTATTGAAAGATTCTTATAACATTCTTGAAGCAAATAATGGTAAAGAAGCTATGGTCACCGCATTGAAATATGTACCCTCATTAATTATTTCAGACGTAATCATGCCAGAAATGGTAGGTACAGAACTATGTGCTAAAATTAAGGAAAACATAAAGACCAGTCATATTCCAGTAGTGTTATTAACCTCTAGAACCTCTTTGTTATATAAATATGAAGGTCTGGAAAGTGGGGCAGATGATTATATAAGTAAACCTTTTAATGTTAAAGAATTTAAATTAAGGGTAAAAAATTTAATTGATTCTTCAAGTAGAATGAGATCTAAATTTGCTGCTGATCAGAATTTTGCACCCAATGATATCGCCATTTCTACTTTAGATGAGCAATTACTTAAGAAAGCTCTTTTTATTGTCGAAGAGAATATTTCAAACGATCAATTTGATATCATAACCTTTAGTACCGAACTTGGTATTAGTAGAACCTTATTATTTACAAAAATAAAAGCTTGGACTAATTTCACGCCCAATGAATTCATTCAAGAAATTAGAATGAAACGTGCTGCTCAGTTATTGGAGAAAGGAAGTTTAAATATATCTGAAATAAGTTATATGGTCGGATATAAAAATCCGAAATACTTTAGTAAATGCTTCCAAAAAAAATACGGTTTAAGTCCTTCTGCATATATTGCTAAATTCTCAGAAAATTTATTTGATTTAGATTAAATACTACTATTTACAAGGGTTTTTTAAGTGAATATGTATTTTTGACCCCCTGTTTTTGGATTATTTTCATCGGATATATACATAGTTTTGAAAACAAGAAGATATTCTATTTCAATAATTAGTATTCCACTTTATTAATGTTATTGAAACAAGAAATCTGATGAATTAATTATCAACAAAACTCAAAAAATTAAACTTATGTTAACACATGAAAAAACAAAATGGATCAAAATGCTACTTTTTAGTAGTTTCTTGATCATAACTAGCTTAGGTTTCGCCCAAGACAGTTATAATTTATCCGGTACGGTAACAGATGAACAGAATTTTCCCGTACCTGGAGCCAGCGTTGTAATTAAAAATACAACTACAGGAACTTCTACCGATTTTGACGGTAATTATTCAATAACTGTTAAAAAGGGTGATGTTTTAGAGTTCTCATCTATAGGTTATGCCAAAAAAGCAATTACACTAAATGGTGAAAAGGTATTAAATGTAATTCTTGTTGAAGATGCCAGTCAACTAGAAGAAGTGGTAGTGGTTGGTTATGGTTCACAAAAGAAAAGTGATATTACCGGTTCGGTTTCTTCGGTTAAGGCAGAAGAACTTGCAGCTTTCCCCGTATTAAATGCAGAACAAGCATTACAAGGAAGGGCTGCCGGGGTAGCGGTTCAGTCAAACAATGGTGGTGAACCAGGTGCACCCATTAATGTAAGTATTAGAGGTAATACCTCAATTGGTGCAAGTAGTGCGGCGCTTGTGGTTGTAGATGGTTTTGTAGGAGGTTCTTTACCGCAACCTACTGACATAGAATCTATAGAGGTTCTGAAAGATGCTTCTGCAACGGCTATTTATGGATCTAGGGGTGCTAACGGAGTTATATTGGTAACCACTAAGAAGGGGCGTAGCGGTAAAATGCAGATAGAATTGAATAGTAGTTACTCTTCACAAAGTGCTTCCAGCCGATTAGACTTGTTAAATGCATCGCAATTCGGTGCTTACCGTCAAGTAATTAACCCTACATATGTACAAGGTAATGCCGAGACAGATTGGCAAGATTTAATATATAGAACTGGTACAGTTGCAAATCATCAACTTTCGTTCTCTGGTGGCTCTGAAAAAATCAATTATTATGTATCTGGTAATTATTTCAGTCAAAAGGGGGTTGTAATCAATTCTGGATTCGAACGTTTTTCATTTTTAAGTAATATTGATGTACAGGCTACTGAAAAGTTAAAACTTGGTTTTAACGCTTATGCCAATAGAGGTACAAAAGATGGTGTTCAAAGCCAGGCAGGTAGCGGCGGTAGTGGGGGTGGAGATGTGATTTCTACAGCTTATCGTTTTGCACCAGATACACCGGTGCAAAATGAAAACGGTGTTAACACCACAAATCCGGTTGGTGATCAGTTCGATAACCCTTTTGCGATAGCTACAGAATCCATTGATGAAACTAAAACCGATGATTACAGAGCTAATTTCTATGCTGATTATACTATTTTAGATGGTCTGTCTTTTAAAACGACTTTTGGGTTTAGTTCTGAGAATAGAACAAGAGGTAGATTTTTACCTTCTACCTTAATAGGGCAGGCAAGTGTTCAAGGTGGTATTGGTAGTGTAGAGTCTTTAAAAGGTACTAATATTCTTTCTGAAAACTACCTAACGTATACCAAAGAGATCGGTAAAGGCAATTTGACGGCATTGTTAGGGTATTCATATCAAAAGTCTAGAAGTGAATCTTATGGGGCAGCGGCACAAAATTTTATCAGTAATAGTTTAAGCTATTTTAATTTAGGTGCTGGCTCAGATATACAAACTCCGTTTTCTTCTTTGACAGAACAAGAGATCATTTCTCAGTTCGGTAGGTTTAATTATGAATATGATGATCGTTATTTAGTGACTTTTACAGCTAGACGAGACGGTGCTTCTAATTTTTCAAAAAATAATAAATATGCTTTTTTCCCTTCAGGAGCTCTTGGTTGGAGAATTTCTAACGAGCAGTTTTTAAAGGATAGTGAATCAATTTCTAATTTAAAGTTGCGTGCTAGTTATGGTGTAACCGGTAACCCGGCTATTTCACCTTACCAATCCTTGGCAAATTTTGAAAGTATTTACTCTAATGTTGGCGATCAGGTCGTAAATGCTGTGGTTCCTGAGCAATTGGCGAATCCTAATTTAAAATGGGAAACATCATATCAAACCAACCTGGGGTTAGATTTAGGTCTAATTAACGATAGAATTGGGCTAACCTTAGATTACTATACCATAGATACAAAAGATTTGATATTGGGAGATTCCTCTGCTCCAGAATATATAGGATTTGCAAATTTAACCTCTTTACGCAATATTGGTGAAATCAATAACAAAGGTTTTGAAATTACTTTGAATACCAAAAATATCGTAAAAGAGAATTTTTCTTGGTCTACAGATTTTAATTGGTCGCGCAATAGAAACGAAGTTGTAGCTTTAGTTGATGGTCAAGACATATTTTTAGATTCTTCGCCAGGATCATTCTTGCAAGATGAAACGCACCTATTAAGAGAAGGAGAACCTGTAGGCGTATTTTGGGGCTATGAGTATAGAGGAGTAAATCAAGGTACGCCTGAGGCAGGTACGGCCGGATATCCAAACGCTGTTGCCGGTGACGAATTGTTTTCAGATTTAAATGATGATGGTGTAATTGATGGTGATGATCGTAAAATTATTGGCGACCCCAACCCAGACTGGCAGGCAGGTCTTAACAATAGCTTTAGGTATAAAGACTTTGATTTAAATGTTTTCTTTCAGGCTTCGGTAGGCGGTGACATTTTTAGTTATACTTTCTTAGAGCTGGCTTCTGGCGAGTCTAATGCAACCACAGATGTTTTAAATGCATGGACCCCGTCTAATACCAATACTAATATTCCTTCTGCGGCAGTTCGAGAAAAACGTATCACAGATCGTTTTGTTTACGATGGTAGTTATGTACGATTAAAAAACCTGTCACTTGGATATAATATTCCGTTTGATGTCGCTAATAAAATTGGAATGAATGGTATTAGACTAAGTCTTAGTGGACAAAATTTGCTAACGTTTACAGACTTTCCAGGTACGGATCCCGAAGCTAGTTATAGAAGTAGTGGTAACCAAAACAGTAATACCAATAGAGGGTTCGATTATGGTAGTTACCCTAACATAAGATCTTATACGATATCAGTAAACTTAAAATTCTAAAGAAAAAAATTATGAAAAATATTAAATATTTAGGACTACTCTTAGTTGCCATATTTATAAGTTGTTCAGATTTGGAAGAAGTACCTGTAGGTAGACTTTCACCAGACGGCCTCGTAAATTCTCCACAAGATATACAGACTTTAATAAATGGTGCTATTGGCAACATGGCTACAGAAGCATATTGGGGACGAAAATTATCATTACCTATTATGTTACGAAGCGATATGGCCACAATAGGCGACGCTGGTACCCCTGGGCGTAGACAAGAAGTGGATAACTTTTCTATGGGACCTGATAACGGTATGGTAACAGCCCTTTGGCCAAAAGCATATCAAGTAATTGCAGGTACTAACGAAGCCATTTCCGGTGCAGCTTTAATTGACGCTGAACCGGATCAAATAGACCCAATAACCGGTCAAGCATACTTTTTTAGAGCTTATACATATTATCATTTAGTAAGATTGTTTGGGGCAATACCTTACCTAGACACACCTGTCAATGATATTGAAGAAGCGAAACAAATAACTAAATCTTCTGTTGATGAGGTATATGCAAATATTATTATAGATTTAGAGCAAGCATTATCAACGCTACCGGAAACGCAGCCTTCATCTGCATACCCTACAAAGGCAACTGCAGCTGGTTTTTTAGCTTCAGTTTATTTAACATTGGGTGAATATCAGAAATCGTATGATCAAGCAAAATTTGTAATAGATAATGAAGCGAAGTTTCAAATAGGTTTAGCTGCCGATTTTCAAGATCTTTTTGATTATAGCAAGCAATCAAGTACTAATGAATTTTTATTGAGTTTAGATTTTAATGGATTTAGTAATGGAGATACAGGTAGGGATTACGCTCCTGCGTTAACAGGCATTAGGGGTAATGAAAGAGGTGATATTGGTGGTGGTTGGTCTGTGGCCGTACCTTCTATAGAAGTATACAATACTTGGGATGGCAGAGATTACCGTAAAGCCGTTAGTTTAGATACAACAGGTATTTTTGGAGGTGTAATTGAACCTTTTACAAAATTTCCTGAATTTGATTCCAGAAATATACCAAGCGCCTACATTGCTAAGTATACACGGGCTATAGGTCCTACAGGAACAGGTAATGGTAGAGCTTCTAGCTTAAATTATGGTCTAATGCGTTATGCAGAGGTACTTTTAATAGCTGCAGAGGCTTTAAATGAAGTTAGCCCAGGTTCAGCGGAAGCTGCGGGCTATGTAAATCGCGTACGTGAAAGAGCAAGGTCTGGTAATGGCTCTGAATATCCAGAGAATATTACAGGAAGTATTTCACAAACAGATTTTAGGGATCTGGTACTTGAAGAAAGAAAATGGGAGCTTGCTTTTGAGTTCAAAAGATGGTACGATATTAAAAGAAGACAAATTGGACCTGAGGTTTTTGGAGCAAGCGGTTTAGAGCCTCAACCTAACTTTGACCCCAATAGAGATTACCTGTTTCCACTACCTTTTGATGAGTTGGACAGAAATCCAAATTTAGCACCTAATAATCCAGGATATTAAATACTATCAAAACTCCTTTGAAATTCATTTTTAATTAATTGAGGTTATCAAAGGAGTTTGTTTAAAAATAGATAAATGAATAGAATTAGATATACTATCTTAATTTTTAGTTTTTTTTCCGTCCTAGGTGCATGTAAACCAAATAGTGGAGATAAAAAAGAAACTACTACGGTGCCAATTGACTCCTTATTGCAGCTACGTTACACCAAATTGTTAGCGTATCCTTTAGATTCTGCAGGTTTTCCTAGAAACTATAATTTAAAGACTAAAAAGGTTCGCAAAGTGCCATCTAAAGATTGGACTAGTGGGTTTTTTCCAGGTAATTTATGGCATTTGTATCAACTTACCAATAATTCAGAATACAAGAAAAAGGCAAAAGCGTGGACGGTATTTATGGAAAAAGAGAAATTTAATGGAGGTACACACGACATGGGTTTCAAAATTTTTTCAAGTTTTGGCGAAGGTATCAAAGTAGCACCTAATACGCATTATGAGCAGGTAATCGTTAAGGCCGCAAATACTTTAAGTAATAGATTTAATAAAAATGTAGGTAGTTTACGATCTTGGGATTTTAATAGGGATACATGGGAATTTCCTGTTATTATAGATAATATGATGAATCTAGAGTTGCTGTTTGAAGCAACTAAAATTTCTGGCGATAGCACTTATCATAAAATTGCGGTTTCCCATGCAAATACAGCATTAGAAAATCATTTTAGAGAAGATGGTAGTAGTTATCATGTAGTGGTATATGATACCATTACAGGAAATACAAAAGATAAGGTTACACATCAAGGTTATAATGCAAATTCTGCTTGGGCTAGGGGACAGGCCTGGGGTATTTATGGCTATACCATGTGTTATAGATATACCAAGGACATAAAATATTTAGAGCAGGCAAAAGTTAGTGCCTCCTTTTACTTAAATCATCCACACTTAAGGAGTGATGGTATTCCGTATTGGGATTTTAATGATCCGGCAATACCAAATGCGGTTAGAGATGTTTCTGCAGCAACAATAGTTACATCCGCATTTTATGAATTATACAATTATGATAATGACCCAAAATATTTGGCTTATGCTGATAAAGTTTTAAATAATCTTCAAACAGAAGAGTATATACTTAATGCATCGATTGATGCGCCATTTATTCTAAAACATAGTACTGGTAATTGGCCAAAAAATGACGAATTGGATGAGCCTATCGTATATGGGGATTACTATTTTTTAGAGGCGTTGTTGAGGAAAAAAAAGAATAAAATAAGAGGAAGAGTTGATTTTAGATTTTTGTAAAAATCACTAAACCTGAAGTGGTTCAGCCAAATAAAAACCATTAAAACATAATTATTTTAAATGGTAAAATTATGGCGTACAACAATTAATAGCTAGAAAATGAAATTTAATTATAACCTTTTTTTATGCTTAGTTCTATTTATAAGCTGTACTCCAAAGGAGGATAAAATCAGTTTAAGAACAAAACAGAACATTAATGAAAATTGGTCTTACTTAGAATATTCCACGGAGGAAATTGATATTGCCAATGCTCAATTAGATTGGGAGCCAATAGATTTACCACATACTTGGAACAGAGCAGATGTGCTAGATAGTGAACCTGGTTACCGGCGAGCAATAAGTTGGTATAAAAAAGACATTGTTTTAGATGATAAAATTAAAAATGAAACATATCTACTTTATTTTGAAGGTTCGAATATTAGTACAACAGTTTACGTAAACGGTGAGGAAGTCGGTGCCCATATAGGTGGCTATCTAGGTTTTGAAATTGATATTACACCTTATGTTCAATTGGGTAAAAATGAATTAATGGTAAAGGTCGATAATGGCTATGAACCTGATATTATTCCTTCTCAAAAAAGCGATTTTTTTATTTACGGCGGTATTACAAGAGACGTTTGGTTAATAACTAGACCAGAGCAATCTATTGGTAAAATAAAGTTGACCACACCTACGGTTTCTAAAGAATCGGTATCCTTGCTAGTAGATGTGCCTTTAATTATACATGAAGATTTGACCGATTTAATGTTACATGTTTTTTTGAGAAACCCTGAAGGCAAAATAATAAGTTCAGAATTAGAAAAAGTTACGGACAATTCTATGACCGTCAGCTTTAACACCATTCAAAAACCCAAACTTTGGGATATTGATTCACCATATTTATATACTGTTGATGTTTATTTAAAGAGCGGTGATGAAGAATTGGATAAAGTTTCTGAAAGAGTAGGTTTTAGATGGTTTGAATTTGAGGAGAATGGTCCCTTTTACTTAAACGGCAAAAGGGTTCTGTTACGTGGTACGCATAGACATGAAGAACATGCAGGTGTTGGGGCGGCAATGTCTAATGAGCTTCATAGAAAAGATATGGAGCTCATAAAGGAAATGGGTGCAAATTTTGTTCGCTTGGCACATTACCCTCAAGATCCAGAAATATATAAAGCTTGTGATGAGCTAGGTCTGTTGGTTTGGGATGAGTTGCCGTGGTGTCGTGGCGGTTTAGGTGGAGAAGTTTGGCAAAAGAACACTAAAAATATGTTACAAGAAATGATCGATCAAAATTATAACCACCCAAGTATCATCATTTGGTCTTTAGGTAATGAAATGTATTGGTTACCCGATTTTGAAAAAGGCGATAATACTAAAAACATGAACAAGTTTTTAACTGAACTCAATACCATTGCTCATAATATGGATCCAAGTAGAAAAACTGCCATACGCAAGTACTATGAAGGTGCAAATATTGTAGATGTATTTTCTCCTTCTATTTGGTCTGGGTGGTATTCGGGTAGCTATAAAAGTTATCAAAAGGCAATAGATACTTACAAGCCTCAGTACAAAAGTTTTTTGCATGCAGAATATGGTGGTTCAAGTCATATAGGTCGGCATACAGAAAACCCCATTACCGGCGAAGGCGTAATAAATTCAGACGGATGGGAAGAGGCCATTGTGCAGACCAAAGCGGCCAATATTGCTCAAATAGGAGACTGGAGCGAGAATTATATTGTGGATCTTTTTGATTGGCATTTACGAATTTCTGAGACAGATTCCACTTTTGTAGGGAACGCGCAATGGGCTTTCAAAGATTTTGGCACACCATTACGACCAGAGAATGATATTCCGTACATGAACCAAAAAGGTTTAGTTGACCGTTCAGGCAACCCTAAAGATGCATTTTATGTATTTAAAAGTTATTGGGCAAAAAAACCATTTGCATATATAGAATCGCATAGTTGGACAGATAGGCAGGGTCCAAAAGGTAAGTCAAGAGAAATAAGCGTTTTTAGCAATTGTAAAGAAGTCACCCTGTTTCATAATAGCAAATCTCTTGGTACAAGAGTAAAGGATATTAATAAATTTCCTGCATCAGGTTTAACCTGGAATGTAGAATTTTTAAAAGGAAATAATAAGCTCATGGCAGTAGCCAAGCATGAAAATGGAACTGTTGTGGAAGATGCCGTTGAAGTAAACTATAGATATATCAAAAACAACGTGGCCGTTGGATTGAATTTAACGGCTGAAAAACTAGATACTGGTAATTACATGGTCACCGCAATTGCCTTTGATGAAAACGGTTTAAGATGTTTAGATTATGAAGAGAAGGTTTATTTTCAAACTTTAGAAGGTGGTTGCAGTATAAAAAATCAAGGTACACCCACAGGAAGTGAAATAATTGGTATGGCCAATGGTAAAGCGTCTTTAGAAATAAAACCTGATGATACAAAAACTACTTTAAAAGTAATGGTAATGAATCAGAATTTTAAAGGAACTTATTTAAGTATTGTAAAATAATGATTATTTGTGTAGTTAGTTAAATGCCGTGTTCTACTAATGGAACATGGCATTTTTTTACTTTAAAAACTAAATATTTCTTTCTTTTCGTTTGTTCATGTCAATGCCTTTCAAGAAATTTAAAATAGATACACTATTTAACCCACAATTAAATTTATGAAATATATAAACTATTTATTATTGATAGTTATTCTAAGTAATTCTTGTACAAATGCATCAACTAAGACCTTATTATTCGTTGGTAGTTTTACCGAAGGTATAGCAAGTACTGGTATTTATATTTATGAATTGGATACAGAAACAGGAGAGCCAAGTCTATTGAATTCAGAACAATATCTCATCAACCCTTCTTTTTTGAAAATTGCGCCAAACGGTAAGTATTTGTACTCTGTTTTAGAAAGTCAATTGCCTAATAACGGTAAGGTAGCGGCTTTTACTATTGATTCATTAAGTGGTAATTTACAGTTAATAAATACACAAGATTCCGGAGGACGTAACCCTGCTCATTTATCAATATATGAAAATGAGAAATTTTTAATAAATTCCAATTATACCGATGCTAGTTTCTCTGTTTACAATATAAAGAAGGATGGGGGGCTGGCTCCATTACATCAAATCGTTACATTCAAAGACAGTAGTATAGTAGAAGGAAGACAAGATGAAGCTCATATACACTCTACTAATTTTTCTCCAGATGGCAAGTATGTATTTGCACAAGATTTAGGATCGGATAAAATTTGGAATTTCAAGGTTAAGAAAGAAAGTGGTACTAAATTGAATTTAGTGTCCAATGGTTTTGTAAAGGTAATACCAGGTAGCGGTCCTAGACATTTTACCTTTCATCCTAACGGTTCTTTTGCTTACGGTATAGCAGAATTAAGTGGTAGCGTTACCGCATATTCTTATGAAAATGGTAATTTAAATTTTATAGAAAATTATTTAACATATAGGAGTGATCAAGAAATTTACAGGGCTGCAGATATACATATTTCACCAGACGGTAAATTTTTGTATGCTTCTAATAGAGGTCCAAATGAAGATTCTATAGCTATTTATTCTATTGATGAGAAAACTGGTAAGTTAGAGTTAAAAGGTCATCAAGATACTTATGGTGAGCACCCAAGAAATTTTGCAATAGATCCTTCTGGAAAATTTCTTTTAGTGGCCAATCAATTTACAGATAATGTTGTTATTTTTCGTCGCGATATTGAAACAGGAATACTTACAAAACTACCTCATGAGTTGACCGTTCCAAATGCATCAAGCTTACAGCTTAGAACTTACCTTCGCTAGTCATCATTATCAAAGTATGTCATTATTCCATATAAAATACCTCGTCCAAAGGTTTTGAAATAGGGGAGTTATCATCATTGGTTTCCATAATGTCAGCCATAAATGCCCACCATTTCTTTACAATCGGGTTTTGGCTTAGATCTTGTGAACCACCATCGCCTGACACTTTTTGAAATGCAAAAAGTGTGTTCGTATCTTCATCTAAAAAGATGGAGTATTCACTTACGCCAGCTTTCTTTAGCAGTTCTTTTAGTTCTGGCCATATTTCATTGTGCCTTTTTGTGTATTCTTCTTTAGCACCAGCCTTTAATTTCATTTTAAATGACAATCGTTTCATCTTAATAATTGTTATGGTTTGTAATATTATATTAACGATTACAAGGGTATAGCAATAAATCTAAATCGTCTATTTCCTTAATGTCAAAACCAAGTTTACAATACTCGTTTATACTTAACATGCTGCCTGTGTTTCTAAACATTTGTTTTAGTCTTTTAACAGCGTTATCCATGCTGCCCAATTGCTCAAAAGGCCATTGATTTTGGGTGTTTAAAAAGGGTAATAGGTATTGGTAAGCTTTTTGTATATCGCCGGTATTTGATCGGTAGTTCCATATATCTATTTGAATACCATCTTTTCTGCCAAAAAAGGCAAGTTTTGTTAATCCTGTTAAATTTAATATACTGTATGTTAATGATTTTGTTCGTTGAAGTTCATGAGGTTGCTTGCCATCTGCTTCAATTTGAGTTTCAACTCGTTTATCAACTACTGATGTTAAAACATTTTTTGCTTCTTCAGTTTTGTCTAGAAATAGGAGTAAGGCTACCACTTGCAAATCATAAAGAGTAGCATGATTATTTTTTCTCGAATTTTCCAAATGCCCAAGTTCACTTGTTTGTAACCAAATTAGATAACTGTTCAACCAGGCCTTAAGCTCATTACCTAAACTTGATTCTAATGAATTGTCTAATTCTAAAATTTCAATGGCGGTAATGATATGTGTAATTCCCGAGAATTCTATTATTCCAAAGCATCTTCCGGTACTAGAACCGGGTACTCCTTGGGCATAATTCAGATTAGGATTCATTCTAGTCTCCTTGTTTACGAACCATACTTTAAGTAGCTCTTTGGTTTTTTCAGCATAGGTATTATCTCCAGAAAAAAAATACGCCAAAGAAAGAATTTTGACGTTACTTATCATTTTATCCTTCACGGGTTCATCAACATTTCGACCTCTTGTCAGTGGATTGATTTCACCATCTTTTCTGATCCAAGGTAAACCATCATCTTTACTAGGGTCTGGCCACCAATAGGGTGCTAAACTTAAATAATCGTGCTTATCACCACTAACTGCAACCTGCTTTTTGGTCATCACCGAAAAACTACCTTCGTTCAACGCTTTATCTGCCGCTTTGATGAGTGCTTTATAAGCAGGTAGAAAATCGTCATCTTTTTCTTTAATTGCTAGTTTTACTTGAGAGAGCAGTTTGTAGTCGTAAACCGTCAGCTTATTATCAACAATATAAGAATTGGGCGTAGTGGAATAAATAGTAGGTACATCGTCTTTATATGTACCTACCGTTTTTTCTTTTTTTTGACCACTAGCATTAATGATAATGAACACTACTAAAAGTAAAGTAGCTATTAAAGCTTTTTTGTTCATCTAAATAACTTATTTGAGTTTTAAGATTTCACTACCAGCTAATAAAAATGCACCAGTACCATAATTTTGCCAGCTATTCGCCGTGGCAGGTTGAGGATCAGCACCTATATCTTGTACCCAGCCTACCATGCCATTTTCATGTTGGCAAGCAGCTAATGCTTGCCATGCCTTGGTTACTGCAGGCGTATATTCTGCTTTATTCAAAAGCCCATTATTTATACCCCATGTCAACGCAAAGGTGTAAAACCCACTGGCGCTAACTTCACCATGATCAAAAGATTCGGGTGATAGCAAACTAGTACGCCATAGACCATCTTCTTGTTGTAGTTCTTTGATTCTGGCCGCCATCTTTTTATATAGGTTTACATAAAAATCTCGGTGTTCATAATCTTCAGGCATATCAGATAGTATTAAAGCTAATCCGCCAAGTACCCAACCATTTCCTCTGGCCCAGAATATTTTCTTTCCATTAGGTTCTTTCAAATCTTTCTTATTTACACCCCATTGATAACGGGTATCCCTTGCAAACAAATGTTCTTCTTCGTCATACAATTTATTATAGGTTTCCGTGTAGTATTTATGCATGGCATCTAAATATTTTTGTTCACCTGTTTGTTTTGTATATAGAGTAATTACCGGAGGTGCCATAAATAAAGCATCACACCACCACCATAGTATTTTTTTTTCTGCATGTTTATCTGTACCGTCCTTCCAAGCATTTGGTTCAAAGAGGTGTATGTCTAAAAATTCTTTGGTGGGAGATAAGTCTACAAGATTTTTTCTAGTGGAGTTTGCATAAAGGTAAGCATATGAAATAGCGACATCATCTGCATGATGAGTACGGTACAATGGTTTCCAGTCATTAGTATATCCCATTGTTTTTAGGGCGGCTAAAAAGATAGGGTTATTTGTTGTTTGGTGCGCACGTGTAACGCCAATATAATAAGCACCGTTTGTCCAGTCTGTTGGTGCCAAAGCAAATATTGGGTGTGCCTCTTGCCATTCTAAGGCCTTCACCATAGCTTGTTCTATGTTGGTTTTGTCTAAATTTTTTTGTGCAGATATTGTTACACTGTAAAAGATAGAGAGTACTATTACTGAAGTAATTTTTCTGATTTGTTTGTTCTTCATTATAAGTTATTTAAATAGAATTAATAGCTTTTTAGTTATAAGTTTTTACGCTGTTGTCACGACTTTTAAGTGTTATACTGCTTTTGGCTTTTACGTTAATATCATCATTTCTAAAATCAATGAATACTGCCGTAGGTTGACCTGAGTTTGTTTCTAAAATGGTATTCTTAAACTTTAAGTAAGAACCTTCACCAATGTATATGGTACGTAAATTATTATTTTCATCTACTGTTATAACTGCATAACTACCCGTAAATATGACATCTTTGTTGGTGAAAGTGGTCTTGTTTGAGTCTTGAATAAGAATTAACTGTTTTATATCTTCTTTATCCACAGTACTGTAAACCTCAACCCCTTTAAATATGTCTTCTTTTTCAATCTTTTTGACATCGGTAATACTACCATTATTCCCTTTAATGGGTTCGTATATAACTGCAAAAGGATTTTGCCAAGCTTCTTTGTTTTTACGTATTACTAGAGTAGGGGTTTTCTTTGATCTATAAGGTTTAGGTCCTTCTGTACTTGGTGGAGCCATAACAGATGAATATTCCCTATTTTCTGCTCCCAGGATAAAAGCTTTCATTTTAATAGGGTCTGGATCGAGTTTATTGGCCGTAAAAATTGCGACTATATTTTCTGATGTCTGTTCTGATGTTTGGATAGATTCAAAGTAATGCCAGCCCGGGTGTTTTGCATATTTATTGTTCGTCCATGGTTTATTTTTTGAATTCGAATATCTCTTTTGATCTGGAAATAGTGGTAATGGTCTTTCGTTTGATGTAATATTTAGAGATTCTCCAATATTGTGATATATATAGTCATGATATTGGTTTGGAAGCGCAGATTTAGACCTGAAGACATCAATATAATATCCTGAGGTAGGTGAAGTTCTTATAATACCCAAAGTTCTTTCTTGTATTGCTTCGGCATGATTTCCTTTATCATCTTTAAAGCGTGTTCTAGAGAAGGAGTTATATGGTGAAACAGGATCTGTTTTTGGTTCTGGATCAATGGCTATTTTTTCAACCGTATTGATTTCCAGACCTGCCCAACCGCCTTTCCCTTCAGATGATCCATTAACAACAACGGTGTTATTAGAAGCAAATAATCTATAGTAGTTTTCATGTATTTCTGTACGATATTGGGTTCTGCCAGATTTGCCGCCTAAAACAAAACCTTTTCCGTACAACTCCATAAACATACCTGTAGCATGCCCATGAACATAATGTCCACCACCTACAAAACCCATAAGGTCGTCTTCGGCATTTTGACTTTTACTTAAGTTACGTTGCAAAAAAATTCCGGCAAAAGGTAATTCATCGGTAACGGGTAAGGGGTAGTCTTTAACGTTACCCTCAATTTTGGGTTCAAACCAGAGTAATTTTGTTGGTTCATTATAGAACCTAGCACCATAACTTCGGTTACCTAATTGAAATCTCTTATAATTACCTTGGGCGATATTGCTATTTAAAAGTGAACCATAGATATTTATAAATTCTTTTTGGTTTTCTAGTTTTGCCAAATAGTAGGCAGTCTCATAGGCATGATATTTAGGGCTATAATTACGATGACCATCACCAAAGAGTATAGTTTCTTTTTTGTTAGGATAGGTCAGATAATATGGTTTGGGTAATGCTTCTAGAATTTGTGGATACTTTAGCCCTAAATGTAGAGACGGATCATACTTGGTCAATAAGGTCATCAAATAAGTAAGAAACGTGTTCACCCCGTTTGAATAGTTTATACTCTCGGGCCAATCACCATTATACTCTAAATAATGATTTGCTATTTTTTGTAATGCATCTTGATGTTTAGTGTTGATCGTCAAAAAATAGGGTAATAGTTTATTGCGTTCCTGTTCATCATCCAACGCTAAAATATTTCCTACAAGGCTAGGAGATTCTAAAATGGGCCAGTTGCAATTAATAATACCACGTTCAAGAGCCAGCTTTACATAGGTTCTGAATACCTGTTGACCATCTTCAAAATTAAAGGGCACCATTGAATTTTGTCCCAAGTCATATACTTTGCCATTATTTTTTAAATATTGATAAACAAAATCATAGATAATAGGGAGTTGAGCACCTATTTCGCGTGCTTCCCTTAAGTGATCTTTTGTATATAACCAGCCTGCGTTATGACTTTCTTTTGGCTCCGGAAGCGCTAATAGCCCTTTTGAGATATTAAATAAAATGGATCCTGCATATTCAGCATATAGCTTATCATCGGTCAAAAAATAAAGAACTCCGCAATCAATTGCTGTTTGCAAATAATGCATTATGGTATTTTGTTCTTCTCTTGCCCTACCATTAAAACTGGTATAAGTATGTAACGGCGGAAATTTCTTTGTTTTTATACCAGTGTAGTTCCATGGTAGCTTTTTCATATAACTCTCTTTATCGCTTTGGTATGCGATAAGATCATTTTCTACCCTTTCAGTAAAATTTTTATAATAATCGCTAATCTCAGTATTGGTCTTGATCTTGTGAAGAATGGTTGGCTTGTCAGCTTCTTTAACCCAGATAGAAGGACGTTCGGTGACCTGAGAAAATAGGGGTGTATAATAACATAAAAAAACAACTAGTATCAGTTGCCCGATACGAGTTTGTTTTTCTATAAATAGGTTTATTATACTGCTTTTATGCATTCTTATTTTTCTAATCTAAACTTTGCCATTTTTACTTCTTTAGAAGAGGTGCCGATCATAATAGTATAATCACCTGTCTCCAATATCTTATCCATTGTTAAACCGGTAAATTCCAACATTCTTGGAGTTATGGTAAAACTTACTTTCTTTGATTCACCTGGTGAGAGTTCTATTTTTTCAAAACCTTTCAATTCTTTATCTGGGCGGGTAACAGAACCAATATCATCTTTAAGATACATTTGAACCACTTCTTTAGCTTTCATTTTGCCAATGTTGGTTACGGTTGTACTAACTATAAGTTCGGTATTGGGTGTAATCGTATCATTAGAGATTTTGAGATCGGCATACTCGAATTGGCTATAACTTAAACCATGACCAAATGGATAAAGCGGACCGTCTTCAAGAAATAGATATCCTTTTTTATAATTTATTTCCTTCATACTATAGTGAAAGGGAATTTGACCAATAGATCGTGGTACGGTTACGGGAGATTTTCCTGAAGGGGAAACTTCACCAAATATTATTTTTGCCAATGAAGAATCGCCAAGCTCACTCAAATCCCATCCGTCTAAAATCGCATCGGCTTTATCGGCTATAGTATTTATAGAAAGCGTTCTTCTGTGTTTTAAAACAACTATTACCGGTTTACCTAAACTTTTGATTTTTATTAATAATTCATCTTGGACCCCAACAGGATCGATTGTTGCGCGGTCTCCTAACGCATTGTTGAAAAAGGCTTCTTTTGAAGTAAATTCGTCCCCTCCTAAAAATAGAATAGTTACGTCGGCTTCTTTTGCCATGTCTACCATTTTATCAATAGTACTATCACTTGTTTCTAAAAGTTGAGGTACGCCCTTATTTTGGTCAGTTAGTTCAAAACCTCTATCTGCAATGAATTTTACATTGCTACCTACTACAGACTCAAAAGCTGCTTTTGTACTTTTGTTCAATAGCGGACCAAGTAATGCTATTTTTTGTGTATTTTTTTGAAGAGGTAAAGTGTTTGCTTCATTCTTTAAAAGAATAATAGATTCTAAATCTGCTTCTTGTGCCAATGACAAAGAAGCTTGTGAACGAACTTCTTTTTCAACTTTTTTGATATCTACAAAGGGGTTGTCAAAAAGACCTAAAATCATTTTAGTTCTTAGTACTCTTTTTGCAGAACGATCGATCATTTTTTCGATACTAGGATCTTTTTTTACCATTTCCGGTAAATATGCATATGAATCTTCTGCATAAAGATCTATATCTATACCTGCCGTTAAACCAAGTAAGGCTGCTGCTTCTGGAGACTCAGCTACTTTCATAAAATAGTATAAACGAGCTATGTCATTAGAGTCAGAAACTACATAGCCATCAAAACCCCATTGGTCTCTAAGTATTCCAGTAAGTAGTTCTGGGTTGCCGTGACTTGCAATTCCGTTTAAATCTCCATGAGATGCCATTATGCCCAATGTTCGGGCTTCTTTTACCGCTGCTTCAAAAGGAGGGTAGATTTCATCTATCAATGTACGTGGAGATATTTCTATTGCCGCAAAATTAGATCCACCTAGAACTTGACCATAACCAGCAAAGTGTTTTGCAACAGCACCAATATGTGTTCCATTACCCAACCCTTCATAGTTACCTTGTACACCTTTAATGGCGTTCACGACCATTTGTGTAGTCAAGTAGGTATCTTCCCCAAAGGCTTCCGACATTCTTCCAAAACGAGGATCCCTTACCAAATCCGCCTCGGGTGAATGGCACATATGCATACCTCTTAGTCTTGCCTCTTTTCCAACAACGTCCCAAACACGACGTACCAAATCTGGGTTAAATGATGCTGCTGAAGTAATAGGCCTACCAAATTTAGTACAGCCTTCTGCATCTACTCCATTATATGATTCTGTCACGAACAATGCCGGTATTCCCCAACGATTACTTTCAATAATATATTTTTGAAGTTCGTTGTTTAGTTTAGCGGCTGCTAAGGGTGATATATGTTCGCCTGGATTTTTTATTCCCGCAATACCAAGCTTTAATTTTTCGATTACCCGCTCAGATAGCTCCATATTTCCTTTCTCGTCTGATTTAACACCGATATTGGCATGGAAAATTCGCATTTGGGCTACTTTTTCTTCTAATGACATTCTTGGTAAAAGGTCATTTACCCTTTCCTCAATAGTAAGAGATGCGTCTTTGTAAGGCATTTTATTTTTTTGCGCCGATACACCTAACGTTATTAGGAAAAGGAAAAATAAGATGTGATATTTCATTGGTTTCATTAGTGTTGGATTTCTATTAACTAAAATATTTTAAGGTGCTATTTAATTTTTAAGGTCTTACAATGGTACTTCTTTCTGCATTTTGTGCTTCTGTCAATGTTTTTCCTTCTAAGAACAAAACAAAACGGTCTAAAGCATGAAATTTAGAACGACTGGAAACTTCCATGGTATAAAGGCCCGGCTCATCAAATTTTATAAAAATATTGTGCGGGTCATTATCGCTGGTATTTGACCGCCATAACCATTCGCCTAAATGGTTCATATAAATTTTTAGCCAACCGTTTAAGCTGCTGCCCTCGACAACCGGTGTTTTTGCAACTCCTTTCGGGTATACTATACTACTTTCGCGTTGTCCAAAAAAGTCCGCCGCGTCTGGAAAGCGAAGCCATGAGTCATTTCCTTCAGATTGTATATCGCCTTCAGAAATTCTTGAACGCCAAACAAACTGATAGGTTCCTGGTGTTGTAATATTCAATTTGTAGACCAAAGTACCTATGCCGGGCGTATTAAAATTATCTTCCTTATCCCATCGTAGATAACCACTGCCTTCAAAATCATTTAATTTATTTCCACGTTCCCATTCTAAATCTCCCTCTACTGATTCAAATTCAACGCTAATAATGCCGTTATTTTCCATATAGCTAATGACATTTATTTCGGTGTTGGTTGTGTTGGGCTCATCTGTTTCATCTTCGTCTGTGTTAAAATTATCCTCTTTTATTTCCTGCATGGGCTCATTTATCATGGCATCTGAACTACAAGAGAACTGTAATGTCAAAAAACTGGAAAGCAACATTATTTTAATAAAGAGGTTCTTTATCATTTCTTGTAGCTTATTTTGTAAGTTCCCGAGCCTAATCTAACCTCATTGTTACTGATCGGTTCTTGTTGAAAAGTTTGCCAATCTGTACCATTGATCTTTAAACTGTTTTTTTCATTTTCCTTCAATGGTAATAGAGCGGTGGTGTTGAACGGTACGGATAATTCCATATCAAAATTTCCATTTTCTAAAGACCATTTAGAATCAATTGCACCATAAGGTGTAGGTACAGATACTTCGGTATGGCTAACTTGTTTTGGGAATTTTGGGTCTACAATGAATTCTTTATAGCCCGGTTTGTCCTTAGATGATTTTATACCTCCTAAAGATTCGTAGAAATATGCTGCGAAACCACTGTGCATTGGGTGATTTAGTGAATTTGTAGGTCCTTCCATTTTCTCCCATTCAAATTGACGTTCTGGCCATGTTGTAAAGCCGGAATTCATAACATACGTTTGACTAGGAAATTCTGGTGTTGTTAAAATGTCATATGCTAAATCTTCTTTACCGTACTTGGTCAAAACAGTATAGATATATCTGTTACCATGAATACCTGTGGCATGGTGACCGCCCTTTACCTCGGTAATGTTATATGCTAAGCCGTTCACCACTTTTTGTATATCGTTTTCTGGTACCATACCAAACTGCAAAGCTTGTACGGTTGCGGTCTGACTTTGGTACCACTTATGCTCAGTGTTTGGAATATTTTTAAGATATGCCTTGTTGAACGCATTTTTTAAAGAATCTTTTTCTTCTTTCATCTGTGCTTCAAAAGCTGCATCATCGTTCATTTTAGCAAAAGTTTCCATAATTCCCAATACATCATAAAAATAGGCGTTAGCGGATATGATGGGGTCGGTTTCCATGGCGCTCGGATTTAATCTTCTGTCCCACAACGGCGGACACCAATCGCCCATACCGTCTTGCATGATTCCGTTTTCATCTTTAAATGATAGATAGAAGTTAGTTAACTCTTTCATCTCCTCGTAGTATTCCTTAACTATGTTTTCATCTCCATAATACCTATAACTGTACCATGGTAAGTACATGGTGGCAACGCCCCAGTCTATTTTAGCGTAAGTGGATGTTCGTTTACCGGGAGCAATCATTGTTGGTACTTGAAATTTAATATCTGGATTATTATGCCCTTTTGTTGGTCGCATTTGGGTGCGTATATCTTCCATGTATTTACTATAAAAATCATGCATGTCATAATTATAAAGTGCATATTCTGCAAATGCATGAGAATCGCCCAGCCAACCACATTTTTCTCGGTGTGGACAATCTTCAGGAATACCATGTAAATTATCAACTATTGTCCACTTGCTAATGCTATGCATCTTATTGAATAATTCATCTGAACTAGTGAAACTGCCTGTTTCATTTATGTCGGTAGCTACTAGTACAGCTTTTATCATATCTGCATTTGGTTTTGAAGATACCCCCTTTACCTTCGCATATCTAAAACCATGATAGCTAAATTTAGGTTCCCAAGATTCGGGTTCGTTACCTTTACAAATGTATTCGTACACCTGTGGCATACCATTTGCCCCACCGCCCGTAGAACCTTTAAATATATCTGAACCGTCTGTTAAAAGTGCCTCGGTAGTAATTACTTTAACTAATTGCCCTTCTTTTTCTTGTACATTTAGCTTGACCCAGCCTGCTATGTTTTGGCCGAAATCAACGATCCATTCACCATCGGCTCCTTTAAAAACCTCTTTTGGTTCTAATTCTTTAAGTTTTTTGATGGCAGGTATTTGCTGCGCACTAATTGTTCTTAATTTGGGTGTGGCTATTTTCGGGGTGCTCCAATCTTGATCATTAAAACCTACGGTGTTCCAACCAGTTATTTCATACCGTGCATCATAAGTATCGCCGCCGTAAATATTGTTGAATACAATTGGGCCCGTAGACTCTTTCCAGGTATCATCGGTATAAAATTCAGCTTCTTGACCATCGGTATAGATAACCTTTATTAAAAGTTTTACTGAAGGTTGGCCATAGGATAAATCTTTTTCAGATTCAGGATCGTTTTTCCATGAGATATTTTGACCATAAAATCCGTTTCCTAGTATAATGCCTAAGGCGTTGGTGCCTGGTTCTAGAATATCTGTAAGGTCGTAGTCTACATAATATGCTTGCTTGTCATAATTAGAGGGTGCAGGGTCTAAGACATGATCTCCAACTTTACTGCCATTTAAGTATAGTTCGTAATAACCCAAACCACAGATATACGCTTTGGCACTTTCTATTTCTTTAGTTACATCAATTTCATTTCTAAAATAACTGGCAGCGAAACCTTTAACGGCAGTAGGTTTACTCATTTTACCCGTTTTGTAATCTCTGTATTGGTGTGGAGATGTTCTTTTGTCTTCGTTTAATGTTATCCATTCAGAAGAACCCCAATCTCTTTCGGTTTCAACACCCGCTTCAAATTTTTGTATTTCAGACCAATCGGATTCTTGTTCTTTTTCATCCCATATTTTAACCTTCCAGTAATAGGTTTGCATAGGTTTTAAAGACTCACCAGTATAGGTGATAAAAGTTGATTTAGCCGAAGTGGTTTTGTTAGTGTTCCAGATATCTGCTTTGTCTTTATCTAATAAGTTTTTTTTACTTGCAACAAGAAGGTGGTATGCAGATTGAGATTTGTTAAACCCTTCTGATGTTACAGTCCATGAAAAAACGGGTTTACTTTTTTTACTGTTTTGTAAATTATTAGCGGTTAGTTTATTAAAAGATAAGCTTACTTTTTCAGTAGTTTGATTACAGGAACTCAACAATAAAAAAATCAATATGAAGCCAAGTTGTTTTGATTGATAAAATATTTTTGACAATTTCATAATTAAGATATACTAGTTCTTGTTTATTAGATAATTAAGGCAATGTACTTTTTTTGTACTGTTAGTGTATCCTGTACTATATGGTTAAATTGTAGGTGAGCTTAATAACTTAAATTTTTGCATCTAGATTTCTTGCATAACATAAATGTGAATAAAACTATTGCCTATCTTGAAACAAGATCGGTCTAAGTGATGATAGTTCAAAAAAGCGTTATGTTGCTAAATGTTTTATTTGTTAACTTAAAATTCTAATTATTAACAAATAAGTTGTTACTTTTTTGCGACATCAGTACAGTACAGGATACTTTTAAGAAAACATTAAGATAATTTTCGTGAAAACCTCACAAAATGAAAAAAATTACTCTTAATTCATTATTAATTTGCTGTTTTACGCTCATTACACTAGTAGTGACAGCACAAAACGTACCACCCTCTGATGGGATTTTTAAATTACAAAATGTTGCTACAGGGCAATTCTTAACAGATGCTGGTTCAAGCACATCTCCGGTTACCTTGTCAGATTCAGGTGACGAACCAAGTACACATTTTACGTTTGTAGAAAGTGGGTCATATTATAATATAGACAGTGAAATTTCAGGAATTTTACGTGCGCCTGGCGCTGGTGGACCAGGAGGTCCTTATGTAGTTGTAAGCACCCTAAAAGAACCACCAGCAGCGGATACCGATAAAACGTGGACAATACAGTATAGTGCAGCTACTGACAGCTATAGATTTGAATCTAGAACCGCGGGTAGATATTTGTATCAAAATGAAGATGGAACTATAACTCATTCTATAGTCGATGCTACTGATGATCGTAGTAATTGGAAACTTATTCCTGTTGTGGAAATTCCTGTTGTACAAATTCCTGTAGGGACAACCCTTCTGTTTCAAAATGTAGAGACAGAAGGGTACTTATCCACTGCAGCAGGGAGTAATCAGCCCATAACCATGGCTGCTTCAGGAGAAACTGAAAATACGCGTTGGACCCTTGTAGAAAGTGGAGACTATTATAATATTGATAGTGAAAGTGAATTTGGTGCTACAGGAATACTGCGTGCACCAGGTGCTGGTAGTTCAGCAGGTCCTTACGTAATTTTAGGTACCTTAAAAGCTCCGCCGGCAGCTGATACCGATAAAACTTGGTCAATAGAATACAACGGTTCTACTGATAGCTATAGATTTGGCTCTAGAACAACTGGTAGATATTTATATGAAAATGAAGATGGAAGTGTAATACATGCTGTAGTTTCAGATACAGATGATAGAAGTAATTGGAAACTTATTCCTTTTGTAGAAACACCAAAGGGAGCAGCTCCAGATGAAGATACTAATCCAGATTTATCCTGTTCAGGTGAATTTGACAATAACAATACTAGAAATTTTGATATTCCAAACCCTGAAAATGTAGGGGCCATGGATGACAGAACTTGTTATTCTGATTACAGTGAAGTTTCTGTCAATGGCAAAACTTGGGGTGTATATAATATTACCGATGGATCTAATCATATTGATGCACCTAATACGTTGCAACCCAGAATGGAGCGTTCTTTAAATAGATCTCAAGAAACTGGTGTTGGAAGTTTTGCAAGATTTAAAGGAATTGTAAGAATTCTTGAAGTTGGTGATGCAGGTTCTATTAACCAAGATGGAAGCTATTTAATACAAGCCAAAGGAAAACATACAGGCGGAGGAGGCTCAGCAGACCCTGCTATCTGTTTGTATTTAGCGAAGCCTGTTTATGGTACGGGTGAAGATGCAGATAAACAAGTAGCCTTTGATATTTATGCCGAACGTATCTTGGAACGAGGAGGGTCAGGTAGCGGTAGAGAAGTTGTATTCTTAAAAAGAGTGGCTAAGAATGCGGAAATTGATTTTGAATTAGAGGTTGGATTTAGAGCTGACCCTAACGAAGCTTCAAAAAAAATACATTATTGTGATGCAGTTATAGGAGGGGATGCCTTTAACTTCAATATTCCCGACCCGGAAAGAGGACTGCAATCTGGTATTAGATATGGTGCCTACCGCGTAAAAGGGGGTAGAGCTCAAATAAGATGGGCAGAAACTACCTATGAAAAAGCTGAAGTTGTGGATGAAAACCCCACTGGTCCTGAACTTACAACTGATGTTGTTGTATTAAGAAATGTAGAAACAGGAGAATTCTTAACCACTGGAGCAGGAAGCGCTCTACCCGTTACCATGTCAGATTCAGGTGGGGCAGAAAATACACAATGGACGTTTGTCAAAAATGGAGCTTTTTACAATATAGATAGTGAAAGTGAAACTGGAGGAACCGGAATTTTAAGAGCACCTGGTGCTGGTGGTCCGGCAGGTCCTTATGTAGTAGTAAGTACCACAAAAGCTTCGCCAGCAGGCGATACCGATAAAACGTGGATTATAAGTTATGACGAAACTTCTGATACGTATCGATTTGAATCTAGAACCTCTGGCAGATATTTGTACCAAAATGAAGATGGAAGGGTAACACATAGTAAAGTATCCGCAACTGATAACAGAAGCATATGGGAAGCCATACCAGTAGGTGAACCTTTACAATTAGAATTAGTTTCCACAAATGTTAGCTGTGCTGGCGCAGATGATGGTACGGCCAGTGTTTCGGTTACTGGAGGAATAGCATCATATACCTATTTATGGAGCGACGGTCAAGAAACAGCCACCGCAACTAATCTATCAGCAGGAGATTACGATGTAATTGTTGCAGATGCTCTTGGAAATGAGTTGATGTCTAACAGCGTATCCATTACGCAACCAGAAGCAATTGCATTGACCATGATTGAAGATCAGATTGTTTATTATGGCTATGGCCCTAAGGAGTCCACCTTACTAACTTTTGACAAACTTGAAGGTGGTAGTGGTACTTATACTTATGAGTGGAGTACAGGGGAAACAACGGATGTTATTGAAGTAGCACCAGAAGAAACTACCCATTACAGTTTAACTGTCACCGATGGAACTGGGTGTTCGGTTACTGCAACAGTTAATGTTGAGACTGTAGATGTTCGTTGTGGTAATAACCCATATATACCAAAAGTTGAGTTGTGTTTTAGAGGAAGGAAAATATGTATTTCAAGTTATGCTGTACCAATATTGCTTAGACGAGGTGCTACGTTAGGTAGTTGTAATGTTAATGAAGAATTAGTAATCACTAACCTAAAGGCATTCCCTAATCCTTTTAGAAGTCAATTTAATGTTTGGATCAGAAGTACGCAGAATACCCAGGTGGATATTATCTTATACGATTTTAGTGGTAATGCAGTTCATCAAATTACCGGAAAGATAGATCCTGGCATAAGCAGATTTACAATGAATGGATTAGGTGGTTTACCTCGTGGTGTTTATTTCTTAAAAGCAATTGTTGGTGGTAACGAACAAACTTCTAAGAAAATGATTAAGTATTAGAACATAATATTGTTATTAAAGAAAAACCTACTGGCTTTTAGCTTGTAGGTTTTTTTATAAATTAATTTTAGTTCTAAGTTTCAAAAATGTTATTAAAATAAAATCTGTTTTAAAAATCAATAACCGAACTAATTTTTAATTCAAATTGGGGATTTAGGGAAGTCTTTTGTAGCTGAGGTCCAAAAGTGAATTTTTTGTCGATTTGGAAAAGCCAATTGGAACGGAATTGAAAATATTTTAGTCCAAAAAGAAATAAGTAATGATATATTTTATTGGTTACCTTCCTAAATTATTTTTATACTCTTTCTAATTTCATAGGATAAGCATTATTTGCATTCCATTGGCATACATATAAATTTTCATCATTATCAACACATACATCATGGCAATGTTTGAAAATTTCATCCTTTTGAACCATCCTTTGTAATTGTCCATTTTTATAATGAGGTTCAACACCGCCTGGGTTTGAAACTACTTTGCCGTTTTTATCTAAAATGGTAACAAAACCAGATTTTGGACTTGTTCGTGTTGGGTGTGTATTCATATCACCTTCTTCAAAATTTGTCTCAGAAGACCAACATACACCGGCATATAAATTGCTATTATGAATTACAGGTCTACATACAAAAGCACCGGGTAAATCTATTTGCTCAATAAAAATACCGTCAAGTGTAAAACGCTTAAAACAGTTTGCCGCCCTTGAAGTTATCAATAAAGTAGGCAGTTCTTTTCCTCTATAATCTATACAGACGCCATGTGCTGTTTGAAACTGATTTTTACCAGTACCACGCCCTTCTCCAATTTTACGTATAAACTCACCTTCTTTTGTGAATTGTAAAATGTAGTTCGATCCATAACCATCTGCAATGTAGATGTCCCCGTTAGGGGCAATGGCGCTCTCAGTAGGTTTAAAGGCATCACTCTTATCATATGCACCATATTCAGATGGATGTTCAATAATCATTAATTCTCTGCCGTCTGTAGTGGTTTTGATTAGGCTTTCTCCTTTAGAATCACATATAAACAAAAAGTCTTCTGAGCCATCGTTCCATAAAGTTAAACCATGACCGCCGTTATAGCGAATACCCCAAGCATCTAAAAGTTTACCAGATTTATCATAAATTAAAATATTATTATGGGTATCATCACCGACCATTATGAGTCGACCTTGAGAATCCATAACCATTTCATGACAGTTTTTTACAGGCGTAAGGCTTCTGTCTAAATTCCCCCAATCTTTATGAACTCGGTATTTGAAATCACCGTGGCCAATAACCGTTTCATATAATTTAGGTTTCGATTTTATGATATTGAAGTGCGGAGCCAATACTACACCTATACCGGCCTTTGCAGACTTGTTTAAAAAAATTCTTCTTTTCATTGTTGTTTTCGCCATGCCGAGTATAATTTAAGCGTGTTCTTTTGTGCTTAATGTTTTACCGAATAAATCTAAAATTGGTTTCCCTTTTCCATCTGGTGTGGTATAAAAAGGTCTGCTTTCTATTTCGTAATGGGTTTGTGAATCTATGCCCAGGGCGTGATAAATAGACTGATGTACCTGATCAATAATTACTGGTTTTTCAATAGAGACACAAGGTCTTTCATCTGCTGTTTTACCATATACCAAACCTTTCTCTATGCCACCTCCCCACATTAATATGGAGCCACCGTCGGTAAAATGTCGGTGCATACCATAATGTTTCACTTCTTGAATTATATCTGGTTGGTTTCTAGCTTGGTCTTTAACCTCTTCCCCAGGTCTACCTTCCATAATGGCATCTCTACTAAACTCACTGGCCAATATGATAAGTGTTCTATCTAAATGACCAGATTCATCTAAATCTTTGATTAATTGACTAACGGGTTTGTCGATCAAGGCCTTCATTTGTTTTGCCCTCGTATGGCCGTTGGCATGGGTGTCCCACCCTAAAAAGGGTTCGTACTCGGTAGAAACACTAATAAATCTGCTGCCATTCATGGCTAAGCGTTTTGCTAATAGACAACCTAGGCCAAATCGACCCGTATTGTAGGTTTCATAGACTTCCTTTGGTTCTTTAGATAGGTCAAATACTTCAGCTTCTGGTGAATTTAGTAACCTGTAAGATTGTTCCATTGATCTCATTAAAGATTCACGTTGGTAATCACTGGCCTGCTCCATAATTTTACTTTTATTGGCAAGTTCTTTATATAGTTTATACCTAGCCTCAAACCGTTTAAGAGACATACCTTGCGGAGGCCGTACACTATCTAAACCCTCAGAAGGATCAGGTATTAAAAATGGTCCGAATTCATTTCCAAGAAATCCAGCGGTATGAAAAGCTTTTAATTCTTCTGCTTCGCCCATGGTGAAGCGCTGTCCTATGGAAATAAAAGGGGGAATTACAGGATTAATAGGTCCAAGCTCTTTTGCTATCCAAGCGCCTATATGTGGTGCTTGTACAGATTGTGGTGGTTCATAACACGTGTGCCAATGAAATTGATGTCTGGTATGTAAAATGTGCCCTAAATCTGCTGCTTTGTAAGACTTGATAATGGCACCTTTATCCATTACGCTACCTATCGACTGCAAACCTTCTGAGAATTCTAAACCGTCTACCGAAGTAGGGTGCTTATCAAAGGTGCTCAATACTTTGTTAATACTTAAGCCTTTCTCAAATGGGACATAAGATTTTGGGTCAAACGTTTCGGTGTGTGCCATACCGCCGGCCATCCAAAGTAAAATAACGCTATCAGCGGTAGCAGCTATTTTTTGAACATCTTTTGAGCATGAACTTAAAAAACTTGCTAATGGAATGGTCGTTGCAGATGCGGCCATACTTGCGGCAGACATTTTTTTTATAAACTCTCTTCTAGAATTCTGTGCATCAGAGCTATTCTTCATTGTAATAAAGTTTATATCTATTAATTTATAAATTGAAATTCTGGAGATATAAGAACCGACCAAAATATATCTTGAAGGTTTTCTGATTCTGGTCGTTTTCCTAAAGCATTTAGTAAAATATCTTTCTCATCACTTGAAGGCAACCTTCCTAATAGTTTTAGGTATACATTATCAGCAATTAAGTTACTATTGTGCTTATAATAGCTCAACCATTTTTTTGATCCTTGTTCTAGTTTCTTGTTAAAAAAAGATCCATTTGTAAGCTCTAAGGCTTGTAGTAAAGTAGCTTGTTCTTCCCTCTTTGAAATTACAATTTCTCTACTTGGTCTACCCAAGGCTTTCATAAATGGGTGCTGTTTTACCAAACTTGCCCTTGCAAATGTTTGGTTATGATCATTAAATGTAAAATCCAATAATTTACCCCAGTTGTTGGTTCCGTAGTTATGAACTTGGTCCCAATCACTATCGTTAAAATCTGTACTTGTCCAGTTTTGCGAGGGTTCTATATTAGTGCTTACCCAAGATTTGTCTGAAAATAATTTTACGGATGTATCATCTTTAAAATTAATTTTCATTGCGAACAAAAGACTCGCAGGATTATCAATTTTACCCTTATTGACACCCTTAACGGCTATACTGTTCTTACCTGTTTTTAGGTGAGATTTTATATTGAAATTACCCACCTCGGTCCATTCATCACCTTCACCTATTTTAACGCCATTAATAAATAGTTCATAGGCATCATCAACGGAAAGTAATACAGAGGCTTTGGTAATTTGTTTGGACGTTAATTTAAAGTTTTTTCTGAAGTATCTTGTTCCCGGTAGTGGTAACACGGTATTGGTCAAGTCTTTTTCATGATGCCAAACCCTTAAGGCAGGCATTTTCTCTTCATTAGGGTTATATTCTACCGCGGCATATACTGGGGTAACTACCTGACTTATAGCATCTGAAAATTGCTCAGCACTTAAACGCCTTAATACTGGACCTTTAAACACGTAATCATTTTTAATGTTCGCTTCATTATTATAACTAACAGTAGGTAATTGATATGCCTTGGACGTCATAATTTGTTTGATCAAATGCTTTAAATTTGCACCAGAATCAATGAAGTCTGCAGCAAGCCAATCTAACAATTCTCCGCTCCAGGGTGTGTTGTCCATTTCATCAATAGGTTCAATGATACCGCGCCCCATTAATCTGTCCCATATGCGGTTCGTTATAGTTCTATATAGCCTACCGTTATCTCGGCTGATCATAACTTCAGATAATTTCAGCAATCTATCATCTAACGTTTCACCATCAACATTTCCTAACTCCGGATAAAGAAAATTGACTTCTGCTATTTTGCCAATTGGTTTATCGCATCTATTCAATTCTAAAGGTTGTTCTGAAAAAATCGAGGCGAAGCCATATACTTGATCCAAGGTTAAATTACTGACAAAACTATTGTGGCAAGAAGCACATTTTACATTTGTGCCCATTAAAGACTGCCCAATATTTTGTGCTGCCTGCATTTCTGTTGTTTGGCTGGCATTGACAAGACCTCGCCATTGTATTCCTTTAATAAACCCTTCAGAATCTTTGTTCGGATTCATTAGCTCACTAACCATTACATCATATGATTTATTGTTTTTTAAAGCATCGTACAACCATCCTGTAATCTGTGATCGCCCCTTTGTTATAAACCCTGTACCACTATAATCATTTCTCAATAGATCATTCCAAAAGCTCAACCAATGCTGTGTATAGTTATCAGAATCTTTCAATAATTCATCTATTAAAAGCTCTCTTTTTTTAGGGTCGGTATTTTCAATAAAAGTATTTATGACATCTGGTTCTGGCAATAGCCCTATAATATCTAAATAGGCACGCTTTATAAAAGTTCTGTCGTTGACCAGTTCAGACCAGTCTACATTTTCTTTGGTAAAATAAGTAGCTACCAATTTATCTACTGGGTGATTTACATCTGCAACGGTCGGTAAATTTGGCTTGTGTAATGCAAGTTCAGCTTCAGGAAAAATTTTCACCTCTTGGTCAGACCAATGAGCACCATCATCTATCCAAAACTTTATAAGTTCAATTTCATCAGAAGATAACAGTTTACCTTTTGTTGGCATAACATCCTTATGACCAGCCGGAAGAATGATTCGTTTATAGATTTCACTGTCTTTTGCATTGCTGGGTATCACGGCCAAGCCAGTTTCACCACCTTTAAAAATTCCTGCTTTATTTTCAAGAACTAGGTCACCTTTCTTTTTATTCTCACCGTGACATTGGTAGCATTTATGAGCAAAAATACCCCTGACCTCTAGATTTAATTTATCTTTTTGCAATATAGATAACGTATCTGCAGATTTAAGGTCTTGTAGTAAAGCAACCGTGTTTTCATTATCGTATGTTACTTGGTTGCCAGGTAAAACAGCTGTTAAATAGTCTGCGCCATGTGTTAGGTTTGCACCTAAATGACCAGCAACACTAAGTAAAATTACGGTAGTTGCCAGCATGGTTCTGTATGCCGTAAGTTTAATCGGAGATTTTTTTAAACTATTTTTTAATATAAAAGCTGTAATCACCGCTAAAACCGCTGTTGCAAGCCCGGTATATTGGTGATTATCTACCAGTTCACCCGTATAGTCTTCCTTCGTTTTTAGCAACCAACCGAAAAGGGCCGATAGAACAGCAAAAAGAGCACCAATATATACCATGTATGTGATACCTTGTCTAAGTCCCTGTCGTTTTTTGTTAAAAGTTAAAAGCTCAAAAATAAAAGCAACAATGAGTAGCCCTATAGGAAAATGCACCATAAGTGGGTGCAGGCGACCTAAGAGTTGAAGGATCCAATTTGCAGTTTCCATTAGATAAGTTTATACGCAGGTTTGATATGTAATAAACTTATTGATATTTTTTACTTTATCTATCCTGTAGTATCTGTCCTAGAGTATTTTATTTTTTGTTTTATTTAAAAGGTGCAGTAGACTATAATTTTCAGTTTATACATTTTATAGGTAAATACAGTAAGTTGAAAAAATATAGCTTAACTTAATTCGTTTACACTTCTTGTTCTTTGTTTCCATCAAGCATTACCTAATTAATTTTTAAGCATTGTGGTTTAACACGGGTTAATTAAAGTTAACTAACAATGTGTGTATTACTAATCAAAATATATTCTTTACTTCAAAAAATCTTTGCCCCAATTTTGTCTTAATTCTTTAGAAAGTAAATTAACTTTTTGATGATATTCAGGTTTCTCTGCCAAATTATTAAGTTCTAAAGAATCTATTGAATGGTCAAATAACATTCTTGCATAGGCAGTACCATCATCTTTGATCCATTCAGTATAAAATAAATCGCCTTTGATAATTGTAACGGCATCTTTGAACTTACTTACCGCGTAATCTTTACTTAGTTTTTCACCATTTAAGAGAGGTACAAAACTTTTACCTTGTACTGTTTCAGGAATATTTTTTATACCTACAAGTTCTGTCAAACTCGGGTAAATGTCTATATACTCGGTTATATCGTCTGTTGTTTGTCCATTAGTTTTGCCAGGGACTTTTATTATTAGTGGTGTTCTCAAGGCAGTTTCAAAGGTTACATGTTTACACCATAACTTATGATCACCCAAATTCCAACCATGATCTCCCCATAGCACCACTATGGTATCGTCTTCTAGACCTAAACGTTCTAACTCGTTTAAAACTAGCCCAATCTGAGCATCAATGTAGCTTACACAAGCATAATAACCATGTATGAGTTCTTTTGCCAAATTATTAGGAATTTCTCCTGTCATAGGTATATTACCGTAATTACGTAATTCACCAAAATTGTTAAAAGCTTCTTTCGGAGTGGTTTCTGGTTGTACGTAACTTTTAGGTAATTCAATTTTATTTCTATCATATAAATCCCAATACTTTTTGGGTGCATTGAACGGAAGATGTGGTTTCATAAAACCTATTGCCAAGAAGAATGGCTCTTCTTTATTTTTTAACTTCCTTAATTCAGCTATTCCCCTATTTGCAATTTTACCGTCGAAATAGGCGGTATCATTAACTTCTGCCATTTCAAATGCCGAAGCGCCTGCAACGGCTAAATTAGCATTCCCATTTTCCTCTATATTTTTTTTTATTTGATAATTGCGGATGTTCCCTTTAGGGAACCAAACGGCATCCCAAGCTAAACTATCATCATATATTTGATGGTAAACTTTACCAATGGATTTTGTTGTATATCCATTCTGTTTAAGAAATTTTGGTAAAGATGTGGCATGAGGGACATCCTCATCTGCTCTTGATGTATAATCTATAAAACGCTTTCTCGTGGGTCGCATACCAGTAAGAATGCTTGCTCTTGATGCTCCGCAAACCGGAATGTTACAATACGCACGATTAAAAATTAAACTTTGGTTTGCCAACATATCCAAGTTTGGTGATTTTATGTGTTCGGCACCATAAAAATTAAGTTCTGGGCGTAAATCATCGACAGCAATGAACAATATATTTTTGGATTTATGTTCTATACCAATGGCTTTATCATTTTTATTTTTGCAGGAAAATAAAAAGGTTGTTATAACTAATATGAAAAATAAAAATCTATTCATCTTTAAATTATTTTGGAATTTACCAATGCGCTATTATTGTATAATCTTCTTTCTTCAGTGTGTTTTTTAATGAATCTGGAATTTTTCGTGTAGGTGTATCTTGATCTAATTTAAAGCCTTTGTTTCCTCTAGGGGTAATTAAGGGCATATTTCCTTGGGTGTCATTAAGAATATCACCTTGTTTTTTCATCCAGATGAACATTTTCTTTGACAGTATTTCTTTTACTGATTTTAATTCTTTAACCTTAGCCAAGTTGTGCTGTTCAAATGGATCGTTCTGTACATCGTATAACTCTTCAAATGGTTCATTTTTAAATGTATTTGCTCCTCTTTTAATAAAGTAATCTACATATGTTTTTCCCGTGAGATTATTCTCTACTACTTCTAAAGAATTAAAGTTTCTAATGTATTTGTATTTCTTGTTACGAATCATTCTTGAGGGGAAAATTTCTGAATTCAGTATATTTTGGTTGGTTCTAACACCGTATACATATTCGTTAATTTCAACATCCTTACCCTGAAGTATTGGTAGAAAACTTTTACCATCCATATCTACTGTAGCTTTTCCACCTGCAATTTCTAAAAAGGTTGGTAAAACGTCGGTATAATGAATAAGCTGATCAGATGTTGAACCGGGCTTGATTACTTTTGGCCAACGTGCCACGAAAGGCACCTTAAGTCCAATGTCCTTTACAGTGAATTTTCCTGAGACACCGTGGTCTGCACTATAAATAAAAAGTGTGTTCTCAGTTAAATATTCGTCAATTAAGTTTAAAACGCCTTCTAACTGATTATTATCTTCTTCTATACTTTTATAATAGCCAGCTTTAGATTTTACATAATCTGTTTTGTTTTTTTTATCTTCATTGAAGGGATAAAATTTAATATTTTCTGCTTTAGGATATTCAACATCAAAATACTTACCATGCGGATATTTAGATGTTATGAACATACAAAATGGTTTATTCGTATTTTTTAGATAATGTTCTATACTATCTAGCGGAATGTAATCTCTTGGAACATTTTCTTTAGGCACTGGTTTCCATTCTCTATCCCATTCATAAACGTTAGAGGGTTTTACGTGACTTTTTCCGGCCAATACTACTTCATATCCTAATTTTTTCATGTGTTCAGTAACACTTTCAATAGTTGGTCGCGTAGCGGTATGGTTAGCAAAACAGCCATTTTTTAACGGATATTTACCTGTAAATAATTGTGATCTGCTTGGTGCACATATTGCTTGACCGGTAAATGCATTGGTAAACAATAAACCTTCTTGTGCTAAACGGTCTACGGCGGCTGTATTTACTTTTGCATTGCCATAGCAACCATAATCATATACATCTTGGTCATCTGCCAAATAGAAAATGATATTCGGCAGAGTTGAGTTTTCTAATTTATCTTTAATGTTTTCATGCTCCTTACATGAGACATTAATTGCAAAAGATAAAAGAATTATTATGACATTTAAATTTTTCATTTCATTGAGCTTTATTGTTCACAAATTTTTTAATCAGTATTTTTTAATTTTATAACTGTTGAACTAATTATTTGAACAGGACCTAGTAAGCCTGATGTACGTAACTCTAAATTTTTGTCATAATGATTCCATGAAGGAAATGTGCTTCTCCCAGATATACGTTCGGTTTTATTTTTCAACCAACTGGGTATATTCTTTAATTGTTGGCCATTTCGTTCAATATCCAATGGTAATAACTCATCACCGATCAATCTATTTGACCAGAGATTGGTCACTTTCACTTCAATTGTGTTTTTTCCTTTTTTTACAAAACCGTCAATAACCGTTCTATAAGGAGCTTTCCATAAAGTGTTTACTTTTTTACCATTTATAAATACTTCTGCTATGACCGCTACACTTCCTAAGTCTAGTTCTAAGCTTTTATCTGATTCAAGATATTGGGCAGTTAATTCAAACTCTTTCTTGTAAGATGCCGTTCCTGAAAAGTATTTTGTCTTATCATCTTCATTAGTAGACCAAGAAATTAAGTGATTATATTTATTGTGTATACTGGCACCAGATAACAACGGAAATTCTACATTCCATGAATTCGATAAATCAATTGCATCTAAAATAAACTTTACATCAATCGTTTTGGTTTTGTCCATTTTAGTTGTGTAGGTAACCTTACCTGTATATGGTGTTACCAAAGTGATGGCATTATCTTTATAAATAAATTTTGGTTTAATTATTTCTGTTGACAGGTTTACTGTTTGACCTTTAGGTATAAAAAGAGTACGTTCTTCACCTTCTGTAATAAAGGTGGTCTTTAGGGTTGTTTTATTGCCTTCAGGAATTTTATTTTCGATTAATTTGTTGGTAACAGGTATGTTATAATTGCCAGATAGTACTTGCTTCTGTATCTCTTGGGTAACATCATACGTTTTATAATTTTGCGGAATACCTTTGGTTTCACCTTTAAACTTACCGAATACGGCGCTGAGTACCTTTAATTTTTGATTGCCTGCATTAATTTTAATATGCTCACGTTCTTCGGCATATAAGTGCTTTCTTGTGTCACCAAGTTGATATTCCATTCGAAACTCTTTTTTGTAGCCCATTGCTGGGTCGCAATCGCAAAAAGCACGCGACATAGTAAATTCTAATGTTCCGTTTTTTATAGCATCATTAACTTTATCGGTTATGTCAATTAACCCTTCTTGTAAAAATGTACCGTATTCTGCTTTTATAATGTTAAGATTAGGTAGTGGTTGTGCTTTGGGTTTATCCAAATCCATTTTAGTTGCTACTAAATGGTTGTTAATTATCGATTTTTTAAAGACGATAAATACTGCTTCTTCTGAACCTAATTGTAATGGAATAGTAGTAGTGCCATCTTCATTCTCTTTAAAAACAACGATATCTTCTATAGTTCCTTTTTCTGAATTCCAAAGTTCGGGTTGTTTTCCTGTAACTCTAAAACTGGTCGTTATAGCTCTTGCTTCTTTTCTGGCATTGGCTACAAAGTAAATATCTGCTTCTTCTGTTTTTCTGTGGATGAAACCCAAGTCTGATTCATCTCCCAATATGACCTTAAAATCTGGCGTATTTTTGTTTAAGACAGTTTCTATAGCAATATCTTTTACCAAACCAGAACTCCATAATTCTTCAATTTGTTTTTTAATATCATTATCACAATCAGGATAATTGGTTAAACTTGGCGATTGCATTGGTTTTTTACCAATTACCATTGCACCACCTTCTACCAATTCTATTACTTTTTCTAAAGTTTCAGGTTTTATAAAATCAGATTCTGGTAATACTAACACCGTATAAGTATTACCAACAGATGAATAGATGATCCCGTCTTTTACAGATAGGTCTTTTAACTTGTTGGCTCCAATTAAATCATAATCGAAACCCATTTCTTTGATTTGGGATTTTATAAATCCGATATTCGGAGAAGATTCTCCTGTAAATACCAATACATCTGCAACATTTTTACCTTGCTGTAACAAGTATTGGGAACGTGCCAAATAATCCATGTAGGCTTTACTTTGCGACCACCATGTATTTAATCTGTTAAAATCAAAACCATGATAACTTAATGCTAATCCTGGTGCAACATCCCAAGGTTGATGCACATAGGTATGAAAAATAAAGCGCGTTATACCTTCTGTCCAAGCGCGATCTCCAATAGATTTTAAGTCAGCTGGGTGTTTGTCCCAACCACCGATACCCGTAAAGGACTCTGCACCTACAATAGAGCTGCCGTTTAAATGTGCTATAGATGACACAAATTTAGCAGAATCAAAAAATGGATAACCACCGCTCCAGAATTCGCACATTACGATATCGCCGGTCGCACCCACTTGCATATTGTCAAAAGGTCCCCAATAGGGTTCTACAGAAAATTTCATACCGTTTTTATGACATAGATCTGCAAAATGCGCATAGTAGTTTTCGGCGATTAGATCGCCTATGGTTCTTCTAAAATCCCAAAGAAAACGTTCTGAAATTTCGCCGCTTTCAACATAATAGCCAGCCAATGTTGGTAGATAAGATATTAAATCATAACCTCGTAAGTTTTTAAATTGTGTTTCAAAACCACTTGTCCAATTAGTGGTTTCTACTTCGTAACTATCAATTAGACAATTGTTAACAGTAGTCCCTATTAAATTGCCTAGCCTATCAATTATAGGTTGCACGCCGCCTTTCCAATAAGCATCTACTGCGCTTTTACTCATTTTATCCACTTCTAAGCCTTTCGCTTCTGGTGGTGCAGGACGATTAGTTGTACCTATAGGTGTATGCCCGAATCTTAAAATAATCCATTCGCCTTTTGGTGCGTTCCATTCCAAAAGTCCATCTTTTGAGACTTTAGTAGTAACATCTAAAACACTCTCTTTTGAAATAATAGACGCGTTAGAAATAGATGTAGTATCAGGTAACAAATGATTACGAATACGCTCAGATAGTATTTTATAATCCAATCCGTCTATTTTCTTGAATTCCTTTGGCTTTGGAAATGCCAATATAGCGATGTCTTGATAATACTCGAATTTGGTTTTAGGTTTTGGTAGTAGTTCTTTTATGGTGCTTCCGCCTGCAACTTCAAGTTCACTATAAACTACCGTTTGCATTGCGTTTTCTTCTGTCACCCAAGGACCGCCAGAAGATGACCAGCCTGGACTATTATGAAATGCCAATTCTAAACCTAAACGCTTTGCTTCTTCGGCAGAGAATTTAAATAAGTCTAGCCATTCTTCGCTTAAATATTTTATAGGACCCTTTGGGAAACCTAAGTGCACATTGAACAATTGTGCTTCTTGAATGCCAACTGCTTTCATGGCCTCTAAATCTTTTGTAATGCCAGATTTAGAAACGTTGCCACTGATCCAATGCCACCAAGTTCTCGCTTTTGCTTCGTTTGGTGGATTTTTAAAACCTTGTTCTAAAGACTTTAATTCTTGTGAATAAAAATTGCTGATACTAATAAAAGCAAGAAATAAAATTAATTTTTTCATTTACTCAAAGGATTATATTTCGATAAATTTTATGGCTAGGAAGCTCGTAAGTTATATGACATCGATATATAATGAACAGATATTTCTTAGTCGTTTCTCATCTAGTATTAAACCAAAACCGGGTGCAGGGTCTAAAGAATAGTACCCGTTAGATTGTTTTTTTGTAGGTGATTGAAGTACACATTCCAAATACTCTTTTGAATCTTCTTTTTTCTCAATAGCTTCTACCCATTCGGCACCTGCTCCAATCGCTATTTGTTGCCAAGCAGAACAAGCCGGTCCTACCAAACTATCATCCCCGATCATGATTTTTCCTCCAAAGGCTTTAATTTTTTTAGCTAGTTCAGCTGTTTGTTTAAAGCTGCCCATGGTTGATGGATGTAAGTTATAAATACGACCCATGCCAGATGATATGGTCTTGAGTCCTTTCCAGGAAGGTCTTAATGGCTTGTCTGGTATTAACGATAGATTATCGACCAAATTTTGAAGTTCTGTCCATTGTTTATTCGTTAGCTCGGCAGGATCTTCAATTGCATTTAATCCGCTAGATTTAAAGATTCTCAATGTGACTGCCAATTCTTCTAAAGTGTTCCAGTTTTTATAGCCACCATTAACATCAGAAATGACTTGTGCCTCATCACCTAGTACCGTTCGTATGGTTTTTAGCAGATTTAAATCTAGCTTTTTATCGCCATACATTTTAAATTTTAGATGGTGAGCCAAATTTTGTTCTATACTTTTTTCAGTTTCTTTTCTAACTTCTTCTACATCTTTGTAAAGTATACAATAAAGACCAGGTACTTCTGCTCTGTGGGGTAGGTTTAGTAACTCAATTGCGGGTTTTTCTTGTATTTTTCCTATGATATCCAATAGGGCTACGTCCATAAACTCCATCTCTTTTAGGCTTGTGTCGCTTTCTGATATTTGTTGAGATATCAATAACTTTTGAGCGTTCTCTATAGTTAGCCCTTTAAATTGTTTTACATAATTTACCCAAGTAATTGGGTTTAGGTTTGGAGTATTGCGAGAAGCGGGTATCTCTGACCAACCATAGTAGTCTCCGGCAGAAACCTTCATAAACAAATGTTGGCGGTTGTACCATGTGCCAAACGAAAAATACCTTGGGATATTTATATCGTATCTATACAATTCAATTTTTGTAATTTTTTCACTATTAAGGCTATTGGTTTTATGGGCAAGAAAAGATGTTAATAGGGGGTAGGTAAAACTTGCAAAACCAAAAAGTGAAATGTTTTTCACAAAATTTCTTCGTTGATTTTTCATCTGTTATTTAATAGGTTTTGGAGATTGAACTTCGCCTATACCTTCATCAAATTTCCAAAATGGAATTGCCTTTCTGTCCATAGAGAATTTATAATTCCACTTCTTCATGTAGTAATCTCTATCTTTAAATTCGTCTCCAATAGCATTTAAAGACGCAACAAGTTTTTGGTCCAGCTCTTGTTGCACTTCTTCAAATTCTTCAGAATTCAATAAATTATTCATTTGGTGCGGATCTTTTAAGTTATCATATAGATTACTTGCTCCGTTTGGTGTTTTTACATAGGTATATCGCTTAGTTTTAATGGCTCTATATGGTTCGTCATTATAATTAGATCCAAAGGGTGTAGCATTCATTACCAAAGCTGCCCGGTCTATATTTGGGTCTGGATTTTTTATTAATTTAGACAAATCTTCTCCTTCAATACCTTCAGGGATTTTTATTTTTGACAAGCCTAATAAAGAAGGTAAAATATCAGGAGTTGTTATCGGGGCATTAATAATACTCCCTTTATTATTATCAATTGAAGGGTATCTAATTAAAAATGGCACTCTTAAAGATTCATCCCAAGCCAATTGTTTAACAAATGGTTTTACACCATGGGCACCCATCATTTCTCCATGATCAGATGAGAATACTACTATAGTATTCTCTAAAAGTTTTAATTCTTTAATTTTATTTATTACGGTACCTATGGCCTCATCTGTAGCTGTTGCATGCGCATAATAGCCTTGTAGTTCTTTTCTAGCTCTTTCTTCAAATTCACTAGATATATTAGGAGCTAATTCTAATTTTTCTGGCGCGTACATGTCCATATATTTTTTTGGAGCACTGCCATGTGGGTAGTGTGGCGTGCCTATGGATAAAACCAATAAAAAGGGTTCTTCTTCTTTGGCATGTCTGGTAATATATTCATTTGCATCTTGTGTAATGGCAAAAGGTGAATATTCAGGCCAATGCTTTAGAATGGTATCATTATTATCATAGTAGGGCATTTTTGTATAGTTATGAGAACATTCTAGCGCTTTCCAATACTCAAAACCTTGTCTTCTTTCTTCAGGAATATAGGTTGAACGGCCGTGGCCATCTAAGTGCCACTTACCCACGTACACCGTTTTATAACCTTCTGCTTTGAAAATTTCGGCCATTGTCAATTCCTCTTCTGGTAAATAAATGTCGTTTAAGACCATGCCTGTAGTAGTTGGAAATTTACCTGTTAAAAGTGCTGCGCGATGAGGGGTGCAAACCGGGGTTACGGATACGGCATTGGTGAAGTTTACAGATTCTTGCGAGAAGGCATCGAGATTTGGTGTTCTTACGTTAGGATCACCAGCATAGCCTAAAGCATCTCCGCGCCACTGATCGGTTAGAATATATACAATGTTTGGTTTTTTATGCTGTTCAACAGCTTTTGTCTTTACTTCATTATTACAACTTACAAAAGCTGCATAAAAGAAGGTTAGAATAAGGGCTTGATTTATTGTTTTCATTTTCTATTGATTTGATATCCAAAATGTTGAGCTAACCGGTTTTAACATTAGTGTAGCTTTAGTAAACACTTGATTGTTGAATTTTGTATGAGTAAGGTTTTTTATTTGTTGAATGTCTCCATTATGCGGGTTTGCATTAAATAGGTAATGTTTACCTTGTATCGTTACCTCAGTAGTAATGGTGTCGTCGCTAGAATTAGAAAAGAAATAGAAATTCTTTCCATCTTTTATTTTATGTATATAATTAAATTTGCCCTTGTTCGTAGACAGTTTTGGAGTTGGGTTGAATGCAACATCTGTTACCATATTTTCTTTTATAGCTTCAGATAGGGTATGTTCATTTGGTTCGGAAATATAAATAGCTTTTCCGCCATTAGAATTACCATTAATTTTAATTTCAGAAACTTGGGTGTCTTCAGGGTTTATATTGAAAATTTCAAATATTAATTCCTTAATTTTTTCATCTTGCCCCATTTCTGAAGATTTAAATGGTAGTTGCCCAGTAGAAATTACCAAACCACCTTGGTCAAAATAGCTCTTTACTTTTTGTAATGTTTTTAATGAAATAATTTTACATCCAGTAATTATAAGGGCTTTGTACTTTTGATTGTTAGTAACATTGTTCAATAGTACCGTTCCTTGCTCTATTTCATATTTGTTATCTAAGAAATATTCTGGATGAATAAATGTAAAGTCTTGTCGAATATCATTTGTCAATAGACCACTAATTTCTTGGTAGTTGGTTTCTGGCGATACGTAGAAACCTTGTCGAGGATTGTCTGGCGCCTCAAAATGATACCAACCAGCCAATTCTTCGAACGGATACAACACTGCAATATTGGCTACTCGTTTACCTCCTTGCAATAACATACAAGATCTACCAACAAAGTTAGAATAATTGGGTAGGGCGGTAGCCAATTTTTTACTATTAGAAGAGACTAAAGGTGAAATGTATACCTGATCTGGGTTGTACCACATACCATGGGGTACAACAAAATTGACACCACGAGAAAAAAGATCCATTGCAGCGCGGTAAAGCATCAATGAATCAAAAGTTTTCTCTTTATACGCACCATAAATTTCTGTGGATACAATAGGTTTGTCATAATAATCTGCAGCTGAACTTATAAGTTTATGACCGTTTTGACCAAATTGATATTCTATTATGGCATCGGTTAGCGGAATTTCTGTATGACGGAAAAACTTAAAGATATCTCCGTTCATATCTATAGGAGTAGGGTCGTAATTACCTGGTGGATGCCCTGTGTCTTTAAGTCCGTTTTCTTTGGTCCATTGCCCAACTAGTTTTGGAAAACCTTCTGCAAGAAGTTCTGCTCGGGTATTGAAAAATGCATGCCTAACGGCTTCGGTTTCAGGACCGATATCATACCACAAAGCCGGATACCAAGGTTTAGGGTCAAAACTATTAAGCTCTGTAAATTTTTCATTGAAAAGACCGGTCCAAGTTCTTGGATGTTTAAAAAAACCAACATCGTCAAAAAATGTCATTTTTATGGTATTCCCAAAGTACGGTTCAAAATTTTCTTTGTAAACATCATAGGTTAAACGTATCATTTCCCTTACCGCAGTAGTGTCCATATAATCTACCACCGGAAATGCTTTGTGGTAACTATCTGTGACCATAACAAAGAACATTATTTTCCATGATCCTTGGGGTACCTGCCACTGTAAACTTCCATTTTCAATATACCCACTTAGCTCTATACGTTGCAATGTGGTTGCATTCATTGCTACAACCGAAATTAGTTTGCCTTCTGGAACTTTGTGTGCAATTTTTTGAGGGCCTTTAATAAGCTTTTCTACCTTATCTAAACGTTTCATGGTATGCTGAGGAAAAAGTTCACCTATTTTTCCGCCGGCCATTCCGCTAGGAAAATCATTGTCGTCATATAGAATTACCTGCATGTCTAAGTCTTCAGCTGTATTTAAGACGTCTTGATAACGTTCTAGGTATTTTTTCGAAAGAAATTTTGGTGTTGTACCAGGTCTTCCATTTTTTTTAGGAGCTAGCGGTAATACGCTAATACCACTGAAACCTGCTTTCTCTTTCGCATCTTTCATTTGTTCTTTTATGCCGGTGGTAGTTAATTCACCGTTTATGTGCCAAAAAGGCATAGGCTTGTACTGTTTTGGAGGATTCTTAAAATTTTGTACTAATTCCTCAGGCAGTTTTTCCTTCTCATTTTTACATGAAATACCGGTGATCAGTAATGCAATTAAAAGTAGATTTGAAATTTTATATTTTATAGATGGTAAATACATATCACTCTTTTGTTAATTGACTTCCCCACCAATTCGTATTAGGCTTGAAATCTGGATCTAATATTTTTAATCTTTCAATTTCTAAATCCCTTAATTTTTCGGTAGTGATTTTGTTGAGGTAATTTTGCTCTAACTCAGAATTGTAGTTCGGGTCTTTTACGGGGTATTTTGCACCAACATTATTCAAATATTTGAACAATTCTGTAGTTAAAACGTTGGTTAGCATCTTGTTTTTTGCAGAAATATCATTTCTTTCAGCTTCGTCCTGTTCTAAGTTATAAAGCTCATTTCTTTCGTCTTCGTAATAGTGAATCAATTTCCATTTTCCTTTTCTTATCATAGATGAAGGTTCACCACCTTGATTACCGTAATGTGGATAGTGCCAAATTAAAGGTCTCTCTGGTAAACTTTCTCCTTGTAAAACCGATTTTAAACTTAAACCATCTATATGTTGCTCGTACATTAGCTGTGCATCTACTAAATCTAAAATGGTAGGGTAGAGGTCGGTACCGGTAACAGGTATATTTGTTTCTTTAATCGTGTTTTTGATCCAGGGTGCTTTTATAAAATAGGGTTCTTTGATACCTCCTTCAAACTGGTATCCTTTGCCTCCACGTAGGGGTAAGTTTGAAGTTGAATAATTATCTCCTGATGCTACGCCGCCGTTATCAGAAGTAAAGACGATTAAGGTATTCTTTTCTAAACCCATTTCTTTGATTGCGTTTAAAACTCGCCCTACCGCATCGTCCATATTTTCAACCAACCCACCATAAATAGGATTGTCCTGTACTTGGCGTATAGGTAAAAAGTGCCCCATTGTAAAGCCATTTTTTTCAATACCATTTTTTTTGGCTTTTTCTCTGTATTTCTGCCATTTATGCTGTGTAGTCTGTATAGGGCCGTGAACGGCATAGAAAGATAAGAAGGCAAAAAACGGTTTCTCTTTATTATTCTTAATAAACTTTACGGTTTCATCTGCTAACCGCGTACTTAGGTTTTCACCCTTGATATTATCTTTTAATTTAGGATTATTAAATGGTGAAAAATAGCCTCCCCTAGGGCTTCCCGCTTCTAAACCGGCAATATTAATGTCAAAACCATGATCTTCTGGCCAAGAACCTTCTTCTCCCAAATGCCATTTTCCGGCAAAAAAGGTATTATAGCCATTTTGTTTTAGGGCTTCTGCCAAGGTGATATTTTCTGTAGGCAAATTTTTAGTGTATTCGGGTGGTAATAGTTTACTGAACCTTCCTTTTTTTTGCCATTCTTTTCCCGTTGGTGCACCTATCCAATCGGTTATACCATGTCTAGCGGTAAACTTGCCTGTCATGATACTTGCTCTTGAGGGGCTACAGACCCTAGAATTTGCATATCCTTCATTAAATACGGTACTTTCTTGGGCAAGTAGGTCAATATTCGGAGTCTCATAGAAACTACTGTTTCTAAAACTCATGTCATTATATCCAAAATCGTCTACTAGTATGAAGAGGATATTTTTCTTTTGAGCTGCTGTTTTACATCCAAAAAGAAGAATTGAAGCTATTAAAATGGTTAACTTATAATGTAACTTCATAGAGCTTAAGAATTAAAGTGTATTACATCATATGTTTTATGCCTTGGCTCTAATACTTTATCGTCAAATTTTAGTTTTTTACCATCACCTATATACAGGGTAATGTCTGTCTTGTCATCAATTTTAGTAGTTCGTACTATGGCGAAACGACCATGAAAACCAAGTTTCAATTTTTTGTTTTCATAGAAAGCATCGTTATTATCTTGGCAAATAATATAATCGGTAATTAAGGTGTTTCCGATTTTTGAAATGACAACAGCCCCAACGGTTTTATCCTTTTCTTTTAAAGTTTTTACTTGTTGAACACTAGATTTTTTGTTTGTTGAAGGTTCAAATATTGAAATGAAAGGATTTTTCCAAGCTTCACCATTTTGTCGAATTACCAAAACTTGGGTTTTTTTATCTACGTAGCCGTTTTTTGCTTCACGCGTAGGTGGTGCCAATGCAGTAGTAAATGCACGTTTCGTTTCTTTAGGTATTATCATGTGCATATACCTTTTGTTAAAATCTATATCAAACCTTACCTGAATACCATCGTTAATGTTTTTCGTTGTTTCGGTATTTTCAAAATATCGCCAACCTGGCGATTTAACTGTATCGCCAATGTCATTTTTATAACGATCGGTCTGTCTTTTAGTTATTTCTTTACCCTTTGCATCGGTAAGCAATTGTCTATCTCCTATATTATGATAGATGTAATCATGATAGTTGTTGGATACCTTGGATTTTGATCTGAACATATCAAAGTAATATGCGGTAGTTGCGCTTGTACGTATCGTTGCTAAGGATCGTTCTTGTAAGGCGTCATTAACTGTGTCGTTTAAAAACTGGGTGGCAAAACTGAAATCTTTAGATATTGGGTTTTCTAAATGTTTAGGCTCTGATGCTATATTGATAGTTTTATTTTGCCATACATTTGCTTTCCTTTTCCAAGAACCTTTGTCTAAGCCGTGCGAACTTCCATTTACCACAACGGTATTATTACCCGCATATAATCTAAAATAATGCTCGTGAAGAGGTATTTTGCGTTCAGAAACAGTTGGTGGTAGACCGGCATTGGGAGCCATTATATACCCTGCACCATATAATTCCATGCTTATACCTGTAAGATGAGAGTGAACATAGTGTGCGCCACCAATTATACCACATAAACCATATTTTTGGTTCTCTTTTTTTACATAATTACGTTGAAGGGCTATACCTGCATGATCTACAATTACAGTTGGTTTATTAAGGTCTACTGTTTCATCTATTTTTGTAGGTAAAGAAATGCCCCAAAACAATTGTAAGGCACTATAGTTGTTAAAAATATCGCCCGCACCAAGTTTAGGGTGGTAACCACCTTGAGATTGATAAGATTGTTGAAGTGCAACTTCAGCTTTTTTCTTTAAAGATGTATAGCCCCTACGGTCTGCAATATTTAGGGTGTAACGGTATAATGGTGCTGTTTGGTCATTATATCGTTTAGAGTCGCCGTAGCGAACAAAAGTTCTATTCGGGTTTCTTAAGTAGTCGAACAGAAAATTTCCTTCAAAAATATGTTGGTTGTTTTTTGTTACATTCATCTCTGGCTTTACCCTATCTACAATATTCAATACCATGGTTATAATTGGCATAAAGCTATAACTTAGCGATTCTGGCCAAATTCCTTGTTTTGAGAACATTGGTAAAATAGTATGCTTAAATGAGTTTTGATGGGCAGTGCCGGTTTCCCAAAAAACAGAAAACAAACGTTCGCGTTCAGCATCATCTTCTATACATAAAATACCGAACAAAGCTCCTGGAGCCGTAAGAATTGGGTGATTTGATATAACTTGACCATGCCTATCAGGTTTACCATATTCTTGTAGCACATTGCCCACTATATTCTTTAAGGCTTTTTGTGCTTTATTGTTGTCAAAGGCGGTAGATATCCCTTTTTGTGGATTATATACTTTAGCATTTGGCTTTTTTAGATAGTCATATATAAAGTCGTAAGCAATTGCAATTTGGTCATATGTTGTTCTAGGGTCAAAAAAAGCGTAACCACAAATTGTAGTGGTCTCTGGGGTGAGCTGCGAAATATGGTCAAAATAAACATTAAGAATGTCTGCTGAAAGTTGTGCATATTTTTCCTCCTCCGTTAGGTAAAACAACATCCCGGCATTAGCGGCCATTTTTAGAACTTTATTATGGGCAGCTGCAACCGGTCCGGCTTTTTTCTCTTTGTTTTGATGATCACTTGTCGCAAATTTTGGTATTCTATTTAGTAGAAGTTCAGGGTTGCTAAGATGTTCTGTTAGGGTACTATCAACTTGACTGTGTAATTGATTTACCAAGCTTTTTGCCCATCTGTATTTTTCAATATTATCTAGTATTTTTATTTTTTCACCTTTAGTGGTCATTATTACCGGGTGCTCTAAAGATTGTGCATTTGCAAAGCCAATAATAATCAGAAAACAGATAAAGGAGATATAATTAGTTATATGTTGATTTTTTTTTGATTTCATAAATGGATATACCTGTTAATTTTTGCAGCTAAAGCAACATCTAATTTTATCATTTTTTATTTAGTTGAAAGGGACGTCTAGTAGCTTTTGATTCTGTTGGAAAATCATCTGGTATGGGCTGTGTAACTTTTCCTGTTGCAGCCCATTCCGTACCTCGTAAAATGGAAACAATAAAACCTACGTTTTCAAAAGCATCTAAATCATGACCAAGTGTATTATGAAAAACCCTTCCCTTACCATAGTTAATTGCCATTAGCATGGGTTCATGATGATCAGTTGGGGCTTTTGCACTCTGGTCTTTGCCTGTTGCCAATATGGTCATGTTCTTTGCAGGGCCACGTAATTTGGCATAACACTCATCAATACTTGTTAGCCACATTTTGGGCATTCCCTTGGTTATAGGGTGTTCTGTATTTCTTACGGTAATAGGAAACCTGTGTCTTTCCCCATGAAAGCCAGCTGGTCCTTTTGATGAATCAATAACCAATTTGTTGGTATTATCGTAATACATGTACGGTCCATCTTTTTCTGATCGGTCTCCCCAGCCGCCTAATCCAATCATTTGATTATAGGCATCCCATTGTGGAAAAGAATTGTCCGCGGCATGTATGCTTACAAAGCCACCACCTTTTTTAATAAATCTTTCAAAAGATTTCTGTGTTTTTTTTGACCATGGTGCGGCCTTCCATCCAAAATTAGATATGACTACATCATAATTATGGAACTTGGGTCTAAAATTTGGGTCGGTTATAGGTTGTTCTACTTGTTGCTGTTTTTGATCGGTCGCAAGCTTTAAATAATCTTGTTCTCGTTCGGCTTTCCATATAAATTGAGTTCGTGATATATCGACTTTGAACAAACCAGTTTCTTCTAAATACTGTTTCATCATTATGGTCGATTTTGGCCATATCTGATGATTATTTTGACCATCTACAATTAGTACTTTTATTTTTTCTTGTGCCGCGCCGTTTATACCTAATGACAAGAATAGGCTTATGATAAAGTTTTTCATAGTTCTTAATTTACTTCCAATTAACTGCGTTTAATTTTTATTGATGTTCTATATAGTCCAGTAGTAATTTTTGAACATCACTTACAGTACCTAATTCTAAACCACCATTGGTAGCACCGGTTAACCAATAGAGTACCATACCTGCATCAGAACAATCCCATTTCCCTTTTTGAAACTTTACTACATCGTCCACTTCGGCAATTTTACCTTGAAGCCATACCCATTGTATTCTCGGGTCGGTATGGTTTTTAGCCCAATCCCACTCAGCCAAGGTCACTTTTAAATGTGTATTTTGATCGGGTATTCTTATTTCCTCCACCCCAAAATCCAATATGTCTTGCCAGCTAAAGAAATCGCCCGCGTCATCATTTGCTGGGTGATGGGTAATCACTTTTACATACTTATGTTTAGATTTTTTTGATGCCTGTAAAGCGTACCCGATGATATCCGGTTCACCAGCCTCAACAATCCATAAAGGATCATTTTGAGATGATGCGTTTATGGCATCTCTTAAGTCATTCACGGTAAGCTCTTGTTGCCATTTGGCATCAAAAAAGGTAATATCATCAAATCCTCCCCAACGCCTTGCCGTTACATCACAAACAGTTTGCATCATGGCGTGTCTTTCTTTTTCTGCTCGTTCAGATATTCGTTCTACTCGGATTAGATCACAGCTATGGGAGTAATGCACAAGTCTATTTTCAAACCCTGTCGCCTTTAAAAGAGCCAATGAAACTGCAGTACCTCCAAGATCATCGGGGTCAGGAGAATTTCCGTCGGCTATAATGGCAATACGACCTTTAGGTGGTTTCACCTTTGGCATGCTATTAACAGCTGAGTTTTTTAGTATACCATCGGCTTTTTTTACTTTTTCGCCTTTACCAACTGGTGTAAAAATTAGACCGGACCATCTTGCCCTAGCCCATTCTTTACCGTCGGTACTTCCTATGGTAGATTTGACCGTGATTTTGTCTCCTTTTTTAAGAGAGATATTTTGCCATAACCCATTAAAATCTTCTCCTTCATCAAACATTTTAGAGGTTAAGGATGGTGTGAAGGTTTCTAGTTCCTTATCGTTTAGTAAAATAGTAAACTTAGATTGCCCATCATTTTCACCAACACCAACAAATACAACGTCATAAACTCCATCTTTAAAATTAAAGTCTGTAGTAGTACTTGCTTCTTTATTCTTTTTTGGGTTTATGGCAAACCATTGGCCACCGGCATCTTTGCAATAACCAGTATTCTCCATTGGAAAATCTGCTACAGGTAAGGTTTTGTTATCTATATCCGATAAAGAAATTAACTGATAATACGTAGGCTCTGGCCATTTTATTATTGCCGGTTTATCTTTGCTTTCCGGTTGGTAATCCTTGTCCTTTGTTAAAATGAATTTATCGAATTTAAAGCCATCTTCACGCATACTAAATTGAATATCATGAATACCACTTTTTTTGATATCTAGATAAATTTCATGAGGAACTCCGCAATGTTCTTCTTTCGTTCTTTGCTTATTTGACCACGACCATTCATTTTTACCATCGCACCATTGCATACGTTGACCATGTTCTGGCCATTGTCCATTTAAACCAATATGTATACTATTATCTTCACTACCGGTACTATATGCTCTAACCCAAACATAATAACGACCTGGTTCGTTTATTTTAATTTTATAATTTAAAATAGCAAGTTCACCTGGTTTGTTAGAGAAGTTCTCACCTGGTAAAAGTTCATCAGTGTGGGTGATTCTAGTGTCTGGTAAAATTTGTACGTAACTACTGTTGCCTGCACCAATACTATGGTTCTCAATTATGTCGTCTGTTGTATTTGCGCTTTTATGTTTGGTGAATCTGTACCACTGTCGTAAGTCGCTTTTAGATTGTTCATAAAAATATTCAGCTTCAACAGCGACATGGTTGTTTTGTGTTTGAAAGAAGTTGTTTTCATTTATAATTGGCGCTGTTAAATTAGAAACTTGAGCAATTGAATAATAACTAGAACTAAAAATCAGTATTAATGGTACTATAATATGTTGAACAGCAATTTTCATTTATGATTTTTTGAATTATAGCAATTTAAGGTTTTGACATCTTTATGCTATCCTGTAGTGTTAGGCTTGTAATTTTAAGGGTGTGATATTGTGAATTATATAATTAAAGGGTAGATATATGCATGTAAGCACAGGATAGTTCTTAGCGTATTTGAGCTAACTTTAAGCACTAAGTAAATTATATTTTAAACCTAAATTAGAATGAAAAAAAAATTTAAAGGAATTTATTATGCCTTGTTTTTTGCCTTTCTGTCAAGTTGTACGGCTGAGAATAAAAACCATTTAACACCTATTTTTAACGGAAAGGATTTAAAAGGTTGGCATATTATTGGGGGTGATGCTACCTACAGGGTAGATAACGGGGAAATAATTGGAACAACCGTGGCAAACACACCAAATACTTTTTTGGCCACAGACTCCACATATACCGATTTTATACTTGAACTCGATTTTAAAACAGATTCGGTTTCAAATTCTGGTGTTCAAATTAGAAGTAATAGTTTTCCCTGGTATAGAGATGGTATTGTTCACGGTTACCAAATTGAGATTGATCCTTCAAGAAGATCTTGGAGTGGTGGTATTTATGATGAAAAAAGAAGAAAATGGCTAAATCCACTAGAAGACAATAAACCAGCGCAAAAAGCATATAAACCAAATGATTGGAACCATTTTAGAATAGAAGCTATTGGCGATACCCTAAAAACATGGGTCAATGACATACCTGCCGCTCATTTAATAGATGATATGACACAAGAGGGTTTTATTGCCCTACAAGTACATAGTATTGGCAAAAAAGGGAAACCAGGTGTGGAAATCAAATGGAAAAATGTGGAGCTTATTACTGAGAACTTAGAGGAATATAGTAAGTCATCTCCCTTAGAACCAATTATCACTAAAAACCAACTTACTTTTCAAGAGAAAAAAGATGGTTGGCAAATGCTTTGGGACGGTAAAACGACCAAGGGCTGGCGCAGTGCGAAGCTAGATTCTTTTCCTAAAAAAGGATGGGAAATTAAAAACGGTGAACTTAGTGTACTGGCAACAGGTGGCGGTGAATCTACTGCCGGTGGCGATATTGTAACAGAAAAGATGTATGCTGATTTTGAGATGAAAACCGATTTCAAAATTACAGAAGGTGCAAATAGCGGTATCAAATATTACGTTGATACCGAGCTTAATAAAGGAGAAGGGTCATCAATTGGTCTTGAGTTTCAAATTTTAGACGATCAACGGCACCCAGATGCTAAGTTAGGTAGTCATGAGGGAAGCAGAACAGTTGGGTCTCTTTATGATCTAATTGAAGCAGATACGGCAAAACATATGAACCCAATAGGGGAGTGGAATACTGCACATATCGTTTCAAAGAACAATAAAGTAGAACATTGGCTCAATGGTGTCAAAGTATTAGAATATAATCGCGGAAGCGAAGAGTTTCTGAAACTTGTTAGTGAAAGTAAATATAAAGATTGGCCAAATTTTGGGCTATTGCAAAAAGGCAATATTCTGTTACAAGACCATGGTGATTTGGTGTCATTTAAAAACATTAAAATTAAAACTTATGAGTAAGAACAATAGTAGAAGAATTTTTGTTAAAAAATCTACATTAGCTGGTCTAGGTTTGGCAAGTGCATCTTCAATGAGTATGAGTGCAAAAAGTTATAATAGTATTGTTGGAGCCAATGATCGCCTTCATGTTGCCGTTGCAGGCTTAGGTCGTAGATTGGGAGCATTTTACGAGCCAATTGCCCATAAAAAGAGTAATGTTAAATTGGTATACTTATGTGACGCAATGCAATCACAAATGACTAAGGCAGCTGCTAATTTTGAAAAACATATTACTTATAGCCCCAAACTTGAACAAGATATTTTTAAAGTTTTAGATGACGATAAGGTAGATGTACTTATTAATGCTATGCCAGACCATTGGCATACGCCTGGGGCAATTATGGCAATGAAAAATGGTAAACATGTTTATGTTGAAAAACCTAGCAGTTGTACCATGGAAGAAAATGAACTTTTAGTGGAAGCTACTAAAAAATATGGAAAAATAGTGCAAATGGGTAATCAGCAACGGTCTTCTGCACACACTCAGCAAGTAATTAAGAAAATACATGATGGTGCAATAGGGGAAGCTTATAAGGCCTTAGCATTCTATAATAATGGCAGAGGTGAGGTGCCACACCAGAAAAAAACTGCTGTTCCCGAAGGTCTAAACTGGAACAATTGGCAGGGACCAGCAGTTCACAGGGAATATACCTCGGAAACTTGGAACTATAACTGGCACTGGTACGGATGGAATTACGGTACTGCTGAAATGGGAAATAACGCAACCCATGAATTGGATGTGGCACGTTGGGCCTTAAATGTTGATTTACCACAAAGAGTAGAAGTAGATGCTACCAAAAGGCACTTTATAGATGATGGATGGGAAATGTATGATACCATGATGGCTAAATTTACATTTGAGGGGAATAAGCAGATCGAATGGGACGGAAAAAGTAGAAACGCATATAATACTTACGGTAGCGGTCGTGGTGTTATCATCTACGGAACCGAAGGTACCGTTTTTGTAAACCGCGGTCATTATAAATTGTTCGATAGAAAAGGAAAGCTCATAGAAGAAGTTTCAAGCGGTGGTCAAGAAGGTGGTGTTGCTCTTGGTGGAGGTGGTGATATGTCTACCATTCATGTTATGAACTTTTTTGAAGCTATTAGAGGAAATGAATCTTTACAAGCGCCTATTGATGATGCAAATGTTTCAATGGCCATGGTACATTACGCAAATGTAGCATCGCGTATAGATCAAAATTTTGATATTGATAGTATAAAAGGTACCATGTTCAATAGAGAAGCCATGCAGCATTGGGGTAAACCCTATGAGGAATCTTGGAAATCTAAGTTTATGTTATAAAAAAAGAAAAGTACATTACTCCATAAATTTTTAATCAATGGGGCAAGTAGTCATAGCTATTTGTCCCATTGTTTATTTATGAAGAGAATATTTCATCAGTATTTAAGAAGGCTTTAAATTCTATTGGATTTCCACTATGATCGAAAACGAACATGGTAAGCTGCTCTCCTGTTTTTCCTTCGTATCTTTTTTGAGGTTTAATGACAAACTCGATTTTATTTTCTTCAAATTTCCTTTCTATTTCTTTAAAAGAATCGATATCTATAATACATCCAAAATGTGGTATGGGAACGCTAAAACCATCAACTTTTCCGCAATAGTCGAGTTTTGGAAATTTAGAACTAACATGAGCAGATAATTGATAATCGAAGAAATTAAAATTTATCCATGTTTCGGTAGATCTGCCTTCTTCACAACTAAGTAGGTTGATATAGAAATCTTTTATTGATTGAATGTCTATAACCTTAAATGCGTAATGAAATGAACTGATAATCCAAAATTTAGTAAATAGGTTACAAACAAAAATGAGGTTTTTTCAAATTAAAAACCTCATTGTCAAAAAAATAAAAATGTTATATTTTGATTTCAATTATAGTCAATAGCTAGTATTTAGAAAGAATTGATTTTTAATTGAATGGTATGCTTACCTGGTGACAGTCTAATAGATTCAAATGCAGATGGTACCTTTTCACCGTTATGGATAAAATCTTTACCATCTAAATTATTTAAGCTAAACTCAGCTACCATATTTGCAGGTATATCGATTTCATAAGTTTGTAACCTAGGCCCGTTGTGTGTGTATGTACCCTTAATGGTACCACGTACAGTTGGTACCTCAATTGTACTAGACTTAAGTTTGCTCATTTGAGGTTTAATAGTGGCTATACCAAACCCTGGTGTTTTGGGTTTAATTCCCCATAATCCTCTTGGTATAATATTAGCAGGTACAGCACCCCACGCATGGTTCCAATCCAAATTGTTTTTATACTTATTGTCCCAAGCTTCTAATGTTATGGTAGAACCTATTTTTATCATATTGTACCAACTTCTGTCACTAGTATCCGTAAGTAGGTCTAAGGCATAATCTTGTTCTCCGGCATTATAGAGTCCGTCCATTAAAAATTGTGATCCGTACACGCTACAAGCCATACCTCTAGATTTTACATAATCAACAACAGTTTGGTAATGCTCTTCTGGTACCAAACCAAATGCCAACGGCATCATGTTAGCGTGTAAAGATGCATGTTCTGTACCAATACCATCAATGTAGATGCCTCTTTCGTTATCGAACATTTGTTCGTTCAATGATTTTTTAACCTTTGCGGCTCTGTATTCAAAGTCTAAGGCTTCTTGAGTTTTTCCTAATATTTTTGCAAACTCTGCCATAATTTTCATGTTCTCATAGAAGAAAGCATTGATTACCGTACTATAAGGTTGAAACACAAATCCATCTCTTTCTCCAGGTGTTTTGCTACCATTGAAATTGGCAGGAGGCCAATCAACAATATCTGTTAATGGCTTTTTATATCCGTCAGGAAAACCAAGTTTGCGCATAAACTCTTTATCGACTTTGGTAGAGGTTATTAGACCGTCTTCATTAGAAAGTTCAAATAATGATTTATGTTTAAGTGCTTCATAATACCTTTCAATTAATTCGGCATTTCCCGTATACATGTAATCTGCATGAATTAAAAGCGGCACATGCTGCTGCCATTCTGTTGGCCATGTTGGGTTTTTCATGAAATACTCTATAGTACGTCTTGCCATAGCAAACTCGCGATCTGTAGTGTAATGGCTTAATTGATTCAGGTAAGCATCTGCTTCATAAGGTATTCTTTCTCTATCTCCATCCACATAAAGTCCGTTAAATGTGGTTGCTTTTATAGAGTACTTACATAAATCCCAAACTTGATTAAGTATGTCGTCATCACTTTCAAAACTACTTGCTTCTTCATCCCAATAGGTGTGAAAAGCTAGCTGCTGAAAACTTTCTTTAGAAACCTTTGATTGCGCTCCTTCTACTTCGGCATACCTAAAAGGAAGAAGTGGAGGGAAACCCTTAGGTAAAGCTACAGCTTGGTTAGGTCTAGTGTTTCTTTCATTTTTTTGTACTTCAATTTGATATTTCGTTTGGCCTGGTTTTACATTGACCTGTATCTCTTGATAACGAATGTTACTTTTTGCAGGTGGTGTTCTATTAACATTGCCTTCTTCATCTACCATTTCACCTATTCTAAAGGTTAAGGTGTGTGGTTTCTTCGCATTATAGTTAAAATCGATAGTTGCGAAGGCTGCTTTACCAAAATCCATAAAATACACATCACCTCTTTTTTCGAATACAACCGGATTTACTTTTGTAGTCACAAATTTGTTTTCGGTAGAGATGATATAACTATCACTTTGCCCTGTGGTGAATTTTTGTGTGTCTGAATAATCAACCAAACGATTGTCTTCATCCCAAATTCTTACTTTCCAATAATACGTTTTCCCTGTTTCTAAGGGCTTACCTTTATATTCTACATTTGTTGATAGGCTAGACGCTACTCGTTGGCTATCCCAAACATTGCCATTATTGGCATCGATAGTTGATTTATCCGTAGCTACTAAAATTTGATACGCAGATTGAAATTTGGATGCTGAAGGTACCGTCCAACCAAATTCTGGTTGTAGGTCATAAATTTCAACCTCTGTTTCTGGTGCTCTGATCAATTCAACCGTTAAATCTGTAGGAGCAGCTCTATATTCGTTACTATTCTTTTTTATAAGTTCATCTAGTTTAAATCGTAACTTGTTTGCCGTTTCAACATATTTTTTCTTACCGATCAAGTTGTTGATTTCTAGAGGGTCTTTTTTAAGGTTGTATAATTCTTCTATTGTTTTGTCATTTACGTATCTAAAATATTTCCATTCGTTGGTACGCACACCTTCACTGGGGGCAATGCTTTCAAAATCCCAAATATGTTCTATTAAAACGGTATCTCTGTCAATGGATTTTTTTTCTTGATTTACAAGTGGCATAAGACTTTTTCCTTGCCATGTGTTAGGTATTTCTACATTAGCCAGATCTGCAATTGTAGAAGTAACATCTATATTTAGAACCATGTCATTAATATCTTGATGTTTGTTTACTCGTGGGTCAAAAATTATCAATGGTACACGTATAGAATTATCATACATTAACCATTTTCCAGCAAGTTGGCGCTCACCTAAAAAGTAGCCATTATCGCCCATAACTATTATGACCGTGTTGTCTTCAATGCCTTTCTCCTTCAGTTTTTTTCTAATTTGCTTAATCTCTAAGTCAATTCCGGAAATCATTCTGTAATAGCCTTTTAAACTATGTTGATATTTTTCTGGGGTGTCATATCTCCATGTCCAGCGCAATCTATTAAAGCCTTGTCTAACTATTTCAGGTTGCGCATTAAAATATTTATCATCTGATAGGGCAGGTTCGGGTATGGTAATATTAGTCAATAAACTATTTGTACTATTCTGCCAAAAGTATTGATCCTCTGCGGGGTCATGAGCATGAGGAGCGCTAAAACTTAAGGATAGGCAAAACGGCTCATTGCCAGATGCGTTACTGTCAATGAAATCTAAGGCTTTTTGCCCTGTATATCTAGTTAAATGAACAGTATCATTATCAATGGTCTTGTAATAATATCCTCTTCGGTCTTTATATCGGTTGTTTCTATCATAAGATTCAAATTCGTCGAATTGCTTCTCTAAATCATCGTATCTAACACCGTACTTCCCGTAAAAACCTGTGTAATAACCGTTGTTTTTTAATAGGGTAGGATAGGAGTTTTCCATATACTCTTCGCGAATATTACCGGTTTGAAAATTGAAATTATGTGCTCTCTCATGTAGACCGGTTATAATACTAGCTCTACTAGCTGCACAAATGGGCGTGGTAACAATTGCTTTATTAAAATAAGTACCTGCTTTTGCCAAAGCATCCATTTCTGGAGTTTCTACAAATTTATTTCCGGCATAACCTATAGCATCAAATCTCTGGTCATCTGTTAAAATGAATATGATATTAGGTTTCTCGCTTTTTTGTTCTTTGTTTTGACCATATGATAAGCTTCCTATTAAACAAAATAAGAATACAGCTAAACGTCTTATTATCTTAAGCATACGTTGATTTTAGTTTTATTGTTTTTGTTGATTTGTTGTTCGGTCTTTTTTTGGACCGCATTACCAAACTTAAGTTTCAAGGTCATAGTATCCATCCTGTGCTGTCCTGAATATATTAAGGGTAATGTAATTTAAATGTTTGTTTAAAAATAATGGAATTATGTTTATTGGTTTTATAGCCTACACACCAGTATGGTTATTCTTTTGGAGAAGACTAATTTTAGCTTATACCATATACTCAAACATTAAATTATGAAATATATAGCGTCTAGCTTTTCAAGGGTTGTAACCTTCTGTCTTATTTTATTGATGATAAGCTGTAATGATAACAATAAAAAAAAGGAGGCTGTTGAAATGTCTACGAAGGTAAGCCTACCAGAACGGCCAAATTTTCTATGGTTGGTTACAGAAGATATGAGCGCTTATTTACCTCCGTTTGGAGACTCTACAATTGTGACTCCCAATTTAAGTAGGTTGGCAAAAGAAGGCGTTATTTATCCAAATCTGTTTTCTACATCTGGTGTTTGTGCCCCTAGTAGGGCGGCTATTACAACGGGTATGTATCCATCAAGTATAGGAGCCAATCATATGAGAACTACATCTTATACAGAGGTAACCGGTTTACCGGCATATGGCGCGGTACCTCCACCAGAAGTTAAAATGATCAGTGAATTGCTGCGTAAAGAAGGGTATTATTGTACCAACAATTATAAAACAGATTATCAGTTCAAGGCACCTAAAACGGCTTGGAATGAAAGTGGTCCTTATGCGCATTGGCGTAATAGGGGTGAGGATCAGCCTTTTTTTTCAGTCGTTAATTTTACCGAAACACATGAATCTGGATTATTTGAACCTTACGGACATCGGTATATAGAGCAAAGACATTATCAGCTTGGGGATAGAAGCTTTAAGTGGAAAGAAGGTAGAATGCCCGAAGAAGAAACCCCAAAGCATATTTCCAAAGACACAAAGTTTAATATACCTCCTTATCTACCCGATACTGAAATTGTGGAGAGAGATATGTGGAAAATGTATAATAATATCGCAGAAATGGATAGCCAGCTGGGTGCGGTTCTAAAGCAATTGGAAGATGATGGACTATTAGAAAATACAATTATCTTTTTTTACGGAGATCACGGTGGTACAATGCCTAGACAAAAACGATTAATTTACGACTCGGGCTTGAATACCCCAATGATAGTTAGATTTCCACATAAAGCAAATGCAGGTTCTAAAGATGATCGCTTAATTAGTTTTGTGGATTTTGCACCAACATTACTTTCATTAATTAACACCGAACCAAGAAAATATATGCAAGGACAAGCTTTTTTAGGCGAATTTAAAGCTAAAAATGAGAGAGAATATATCTATGCTGCCGCTGATCGCTTTGATGAGTTTACCGATGCCATTAGAGCAGTAAGAAACAATCGTTTTAAATATATTAGAAATTATAGACCGGAGCAAGGTTATTATTTACCAATAGATTACAGAGAAAATATACCGACCATGCAAGAGTTATTGCGTTTAAGAGATGCAGGTAAATTAGATTCAGTACAAGCTTTATGGTTCGGTACTACAAAGCCCGTACATGAACTTTATGATTGTGAAATTGATCCTCACGAAATAAATAACTTGGCAGAAAACCCGGATTATGCCGACACTTTAGAGGAATTGAGTAGCGAGTTAAATAATTGGATAACAAAAATTGGTGATCAACCAAACTTACCTGAAGGTGAGCTGTTAAAGCAATTATGGAAGGGGGAAAAAGTACAGCCCGTTACCTTACAGCCTAGTGTTGATATTAATAAGTCTTCAGTATCTATTGCTTGTAATACAGAAGGTGCTTCTATTGGTTATAAAGTAACTATGAACAATAAAAAGGAACCGGCGGAGTGGCAAGTTTATACCGGTCCTTTTGAATTACAGGATAATAGTACTCTTAAAGTACAAGCCCACAGAATTGGTTTTAAACCAAGTGACATTGTAAAAGTCAATAAATAATCTAGTATTTGATATTTTCGTAGTGCCTTCAATTCAAAGAATATAGATAATATTATGATTTTTGAATTGAGAGTACATTATACTTGTTTTTAATTTGACCCTACAGTATAATTTCTAATACCGGGTACTATTTTAATTTGAAGTTCAGTTTTATTGTCAGGCCATTGTAATATGGTAAGTTTTTGGGTGAAGGAATTCCAAATAAAATTTTTTGGTTGCATGCTTTTTGGGCATTTAAATACCTCTAGACCTTTATTTTTAATCGGGTCGTGGTACATGATAAAATTATCGTCTATAAGAATTGAGAACCCATCTGGATAATGTCTGTTGGCACCAATGAAGATTTCTGAAGATCCTTTTTTACTATCTGGTTTTATCGTTAAGTCTAGAGTGCGTGTGGCATGATTGAACAAAAATGATTTAATGTCACCGGCAATGGTTTGTGGATAAGGTCTGGAAATGATATCTGTAATGTATTTTCTTTCTACAGTACCTGCAGCTTTTTTATCACTGAATATTGCCCATGTTGACGGACCACCGGGTAAAAAATTCTGCATACTTCGATTACCCAAAAACCAAGCTTTTATACTGCCAACTCCCATTTTGTCAAAAACTTCTGCGGTTTTAATATACAGTTCCCTATATTCTAATTGACCTAGTTTACCTGAAATTAGAGTATCGGTTACGGCAAATGTTGGAAAACCCCATTCACCGATAAGTATGGGGGCAGCCAAAAAATCAGATTCTTTATCAAAACGATTCATAACCGGTTTAATAAAGTCAATTTTATTCTGATAAATATGTGGTGCAAAAATGATATGCTCTCTATCTACTTTGGTAGTAATTTCAGCATATTGATTATTATCGATAGCTTCTCCTTTGTTCATGAAAATAGATTGTAACAAAATCTTTTTCTCAGGGTTTATGCTATTACTGGCATCTATTATTTTTTGATATAGCGGAATTAAGTATTTTTTGGTAAGTTCATTATAGGAAATGTTCATTTTCAACTTTCTAGGTTCGTTTACAATGTCATAGCCTAAAACCGAAAATTCTTTGGCATATCTTTTCCATATTACTTGCCAAGCTTCTATATAGGTATTGTTTTCATTATTTTTATTTAGCCAAAAATCTTCCCAAATAAAACTATCTATACCATAGACGGTCATTTTAAATATGGTTTTGAACCCGGCATGTCTACCTAGTTCAACCAAAGAATCTAATTTTATTAAATAGTTGTCGTCTAATTTTCCGCCAGGAAAACTACTAAGCTTGCCCAGCTCTAATCTTATTACCTGTGTATTACTGCCCATGCGAACCATACGAGTATAGTCATCAGAATTAAAGAAGACTTCTCCTTTATGATCGTTGGTATTGATTACGAAACCTCTTGGTATAATGTGTCTTCCTTGGCTATCTCGTAGACCATGTTTAATTTGAGCTGAACAGGTTATATTACCGGCAAAAACTAAAAGGAAAATTAAGAGTGTTTTTTTCATGATATAATTTTTTTAAAGTTGGAAGTGACACATTGTTTAAGTTTCTGTATTTAATGATACATGGTAAAAAGAGAGTGGGACAAAAACATGTTTTGTCCCACTCTACCAACTAACTTCAAACAACTAATATGAATTACCAGTTCTGGTAACTATTTTATAATAATATCAATCTTTATCTGTACCCATTATTTGTAGGGTCAGATTCTAATAAGGCAGGATTTTGTTCCAGTTCTTGTAACGGAATAGGAAGTTTAACATGCCATGGTCTAATATTTAAATTCGGTTCCCAAAAACGATATTCTAAGTTTGTAACAACATCTAATAAGATACCCCAACGTATTAGGTCATATCTTCTATGGGCTTCACCTGCAAGCTCCCACTTTCGTTCATCATAGATAGCCTCTCTAAAGCCTTGTTGGGTAAGACCTTCTAGTTTCCATTCTTCTTCAGTTTCAAAAGCACGCTTTCTAATTGGCTCAATATATTGATAAGCATTACCAGGACCATTAGCCTCGTTTTCACATTCTGCCGCCATTAAATAGACATCTGCTAAACGAAATACCATTCTATTGTCCGAGTGATTGAAACGAGGAGAGCTTTCTAAATCTAAATTCCAGAATTTAGCCATGTATGGGAAATTTAATTCGAAACCTAAATAATTATCTACAATGTTCAATTCTCTTCTTAAATCATTTAATGGAAATTTTTCAGCAAAATCTTTAGAAGCAACTTGTAAGCCTGTACCATTAAATGCTTCGCCTCTTTCTGAGAGGGCATCTCCTAAAGCAGATCTTTCATCTGCATTTTTAGGCTCATCTCTTAAGCGAGGGTTGAACATGCTTGGTCTCCAGCTGTTGTTACCGGCAAATGATCTACCCGGAAAGGCAGGGTCGAAAATTCCTTCGATATCCCTAGCGAAATCTAAAGACCAAATAATTTCTGGGTTATATTCATTAGCTGGATCAAAAACCTCATTATAGGTTGGTAATAGTGCATGTGGAGATTCATCTATAATTTCCAGACATTTACCTAAACCAACGGTCCACTCTTGTTGCTTCATATAAATTTTAGCCTCAATAATGGCAGCTACCCATTTCGTGGCACGGCCTCTTTGATCATCTGGGTACGTAGAGGGTAAAATAGACTGGGCAAATTGTAAATCGTCTATTACACCAGCGATAATAGTGGACTCATCTGTTCTTGGTAATGAACTTACTTCTTCTAATGTAAGTACTTCATTGTAATATGGGGCATCTCCCCAAAGATTGGTAATGTGCCAATAGCATAGTGCTCTTAAAAAACGTGCCTCTGCGATAATTTCTGTTCGTGGGCCTTCTAAAATACCCTCATTGTCTTGTACCCTATCTATAATTATGTTTGAATTGAAAATAACTCTATAAAGATCTTTCCATGTATCTGAAACACTCATTTTTTGGACCGATACATCTGCAAGAGCCTCGTTCATTGAATAATTACCAATTGGTTCTACAAAATTTGCAGCACGATTAGGTTCGATAATATCAGCACCATTATCATAAAAATGATCTAGACCTACTTGACCATAAATAGAATTGTTTTTTAATATGGCATAGGTACCATTTATAGCTTGTCTTGCGTCACTTTCAGATGCAAAAAAGGTTTCGGGAGCCACAATGGCTCTTGGATCTTCTTCTAAAAACTTCTCACATCCAATGGCGGAGAATATAATGAAGATGTATAAAAAAATGTTCTTTGTTTTCATAGTTGTTTTTTTAAAAAGTTACGTTTACACCAAGCGTTATAACACGTGGGTTAGGATAATTGGCATCTAAATATCCTTGTGCAATATTACCCAAGCCAGTTCTACCAAAATTACTGGCCTCTGGTTCGATCAGTCTAGTTTTAGAGAACAACAATAAGTTAGCTCCCGATAAATAAATGGTAGCTTTTTTAAGGCCGTCAAGTCCTATTTTATCAGTAGGGAAATTATATGCCAATCTTACTGTCTTTAAACGCAGGTGAGAACCATCTTCTACATATTCCGAATTACTAGGTGTATTCGTCACAGTATCGGCTCCTGCTCTAGGAATATCTGAGGTTGGGTTGTTTACGGTCCAACGGTCTCGTAAGTCGCCAAATTTTACTGTCTCACCTCTGTTGAAATAATGATTACGCATTCTTAGGTTATACACCTCATTACCTATAGTGCCTTGAAAGAAAAATGAAAAGTCTAAATTCTTATAAGAAATAGAGTTTTCAATACCAAAAATCAAATCGGGAATTGGGCTACCTAAGATAACATTGTCCTCTGTAGATGCAATGCCATCACCATTAATATCCTCAAAGTGTGATCCACCAACAACTTGTGGGTCGGTTCTGCCAGATGCATCAATTTCTTCTTGGCTCTTCCAAGTACCTAAGTAGTTTAGACCTGTGTATACTGGAACCGACTCACCTACGATAAGTCTTGTGTTTCCAGAACCAATAATAGGATCTACGACAACATCTATAAACTCTTGTCCCCCTAAATCTAAAATCTCGTTGTCGTTAGAAGATAAGGCTATTGAAGAATTCCAGCTAAAATCTGGTTTGGATATGTTGGTAGATGTTAATAAAAGTTCCCAACCCTTGTTTGAAAGTGAACCTACATTTTGTAGTTGACTTGTGAAACCTGTTTGTCTTGGTATGGTAACATCTAAAAGTAAATCATTAGTTTCTTTTTGGTAGTAGTTAAACTCCGCAAAAAGTCTACCATTGAACATTGATGCTTCTAGAGCGATATCTAAAGAAGTTGTGGTTTCCCATTGTAGATTTGGATTTGCAGGTCTTCCTAATGTTAAGCCAGGAACCTCTGATCCATTCAAGGTTGTGTTAGCCTCAGTAAGTACACCCAATGTTCTATATGGACCAATCGCCTGATTACCTGAACGACCCCAACTAGCTCTTAATTTTAAATCTTTGAACAAAGTCTGGTCTTGCATGAATTCTTCTTCACTGATTTTCCAGGCACCGGCTATTGAAGGATAAAATTCATACTTGTTACCTGGGGCAAATACAGAACTACCATCTGATCTACCTACCAATGTTAAGAGATATTTGTCTTTATAGTCATAATTTATCCTTCCAAAAAATGAAGCAATTTGAAACCCATTATAATCACTGCTTACAATAGCTCTGATAGGGTCAGAGTTTCCTAAATTATTAAAACCTGTTGCATCACTGGTGATACCTGCTGCCTCGGATTCTGTTATTTCAGTTTCTACTTTTTGAAATGATGCACCGCCTAGTACCGTTAAACTATGGTTTTCACCAAAATCTGTAGTATACTGTACCGTATTTTCGTTGTTCCAACCTGTACTTGCTAGAGTACGTACACTAGCGGTACCACCATCTTGCACCCCTATAGCAAGGTTACCTGGAGATTGACTTGAATTAAAACGGTTTCGTTTAGTATTGTTAAATTCTGGACTGAATGTAGAACGTATAAACCAACCAGGAGCTGGACGATATTCTAAATAAGCAGTTGCCAATAGATTATTGGTGAACGTTTCATTAGTGTTCAGTGCAAAATTTGCCAGCGGATTGTTAAATGGTGCCCCTATAACATCATCAAAACCATTAAATGTGCCGTCATCATTAAATACAGGTTGTGTGCGTAAGGTTCCAAAAGCATTACCGCCAAAGGAGGTTAGGCCATTTTCATTTTTAATTCTAGAATAATTGATACGAAAGCCTGCCTTTACTTTATCACTTAATTTTAAATCTAAATTTGACCTAAATATGAATTTTTCGATACCGGTGCTTTTTACGATACCTTCTTGATTAAAGTAATTGATTGAATTATAATAGTTTACATTTTCAGAAGAACCTGATAGGCTTATATCTGCATTATAAATTGGTGCAGGACCTGTTGTTAAATCTATCCAATCATTATTTGGGTAGGTAGATGGATCATTTGGAAAAGGTGCAGATACGTTTCTAAAATCGGCACTTTCGTTTGTAAACGCAATTTGTTCTTCTTGACTTAGTAAGTCTGGTAATTCAGGTAGCATTTGCATACTTGTAAAAACATTTACGCTAATTTCAGGTTTTCCAGTACCTACGCCTAAACCATTTTTAGTTGTTACCAGAACTACCCCGTTGGCACCCCTAGAGCCATATATTGCAATAGATGAAGCATCTTTAAGAATTTCAATAGATTTAATATCGCTTGCGTTAATATTATTCAGGTTGAAATTTGTACCGACAACAATGCCGTCAATTACCCATAATGGTTCATTACTACCGGTAATAGAGTTACCACCTCTTACACGAATAGCGGTTCCAGCACCAGGTGCCCCACTTGTTTGTGTTACTTGAACTCCTGCAGCCCTACCTTGTAAAACCTGATCTACCCTTGCTGAGGGTACTTGTGTGATTTCTTCAGAACTCACAGACGCTACAGAACCCGTTAAATCTGATTTTTTAGTAGTACCATAACCAATTACAACAACTTCGTCAAGCTTATTGCCTGCTTTAAGAATTATATTTAATTGCGTTTGGTTACCAACGGAAACACTTTGTGGTTCATAACCAATGTAAGAAACCTGTAGTGTGTCTTCAGCGTTTGCTTCAATGGTAAAATTACCATCAAAATCGGTAGTAGTACCTCTAGTTGTTCCTTGAACAATTACCGATGCTCCAGGTAAAGGTCCTTCTTCGTCCGATACGTTACCACTCACGGTTTGTTGAGACCATGATGATAATGTAACTAAGGCAAACAGTACAGTAAATACCTTAGTTTTAATTTTAAATAGTGTTAGTTTAGTTTTCATAGAATTGTCTCATAAAGTTGAAAATTTCATTTTGATTATGTTAAACTATCGTTAAGGTTTTTTTTAATCATCCTGTACTGTACTGTAGTGGTGAACTATTTTTATAATGAAATAGCGGATATGTAGAATGTTTACGGGTTTTCTCAATAAAAAATTAAATTCATAAAATATGTCATTTTAATTTTTAAATTGATTATTAAATGGGCTTTAGAATTTAAAAATGATAATTCTTGCTGTATGCGGATAGTGGAAAAAATGAGCTTGATGGGTTTACAGATTCAGATAAAACATTAAGCATTCTAGACTATTGAAATTAATGGGAAAAATAAAACCCCTTTAAAAATTAAAGGGGTCTTGAATAACTTTTGTAAAAACTGATTACCGATCTGCACCAATTATTTTTGAAGGGTTATAATTTGTACTACTATTTCTTTGTTTCTGCTCTACATAATACGGCTGAAAACTGTAAGACGAACTTTCATCCCAATTGGAATTTATTTTCGGCAATTTTTCTTTCATTGAAGCGATTTGAGATTTGTACTTCGAATTTTTTGCTTGGTTTGTCCATTCATTGGGATCTGTACTATGGTCATAAAACTCTTCAGTGCCATCTTCATATCGAATATATCTATATCCGTTTGTTTTAATAGTATGGTTGTTCATGCCAAAAGTAGTAATGGCGTGTGCATCTTCTAACCCTTCATTATTTTTCATCATATTCACTAAGCTAAGCCCTTCGTTTTTTGAATATTTAGGTAGTCCACTTAATTCTAAAAGTGTAGGATAAATTGAAAGCATTTCAACAGGAGCATCAATTTTCTTTCCTTTAGGTAAATTCGGTGCCGAAAATATTAAAGGCGCCTTAGTGGCAGTTTCCCATAATGCGTGTTTAGCAAATGTTCCTTTTTCTCCTAGGCGATATCCGTGATCAGACCACAATACAATTATCGTATTGTTGCCATATTCACTATTCTCCAAGGCATCTAGAACACGACCTAATTCATTGTCTACATAACTAATACAGGCTAAATATGCTTGGACTATTTTTTTCCACTCTCCACTTTCTTTTGCCCATTCTGTAGTAGGCATCATAGGTAGGTCGTTTATTTTTAACCCTACAGGCGGTATGTCGTTCAAATCATCAATTTTATATGGAGGAGTTTCGATATCTTCTATTGGATAAAGGTCGAACCATCTTTGCGGCACATATAAGGGTACGTGTACTCTTAAAAATCCTAGACCCATAAAAAATGGTTTCTCATATTTCTTATGTAACCTATCAATAACCCAATCAACGGATTTGTGGTCTGGCATTAGTGTGTCATTCTCAGGAAAAGCACCCCAATCTGTACTTGTTCTGCCATATTTTTTTTTGTCGGCTGTACCAAATCCATCCCAAACAAATCTTTTTTCCGGGTAGGGTCCGAATCCTTTCACTCTACCCCCTGATTCATTAAAAGTGCTATCTGGTGCATGTATATGAAATAACTTACCTATACCCATAGTATGATAACCGTTGTTTTCAAAATATTCTTGCAAGAATGTAATATCTTTTGTTGTAGGATTGCCTTCTCTTCGAATTTCATTATCGGGAGTCATTCCGTAGATTCCTGTAGTAGAAGGTCTTAATCCGGTCATTAATGATGCTCTTGACGGGCCGCACAACGGTGCTTGACAGTGGGCATCTGTAAAAGAAACGCCCATAGATGCTAGTCTATCAATATTTGGAGTTTTGGCAGGGCCATCAAAATTGCCGATCATTGTATTGAGGTCATCTACGGCTATAAAGAGAACATTCGGTTTACTCTGTTCATTTTTTTCAATAGGTTTTTCGTTCTCTTTACAGGAACTGATTAGTGAAAGAGCAACTACTAAAAAGATAAGCTTATTATATTTCATTTGTCATGATTATAAGGTGTTACAAAGTTGTATGTGCCGGGTTGAACCATTATTTCAATAAAATCATCACTAGTGCTCAATAATTTGATTTCTTTAATTGCTGTTAGTTCTTGTTCATTTACTATTAGTTCTTCAGTGCCTATTTTAGGAATTATAATTTTAGCTGTAGTGTTTGGTGGTATTTGTGTTTCCATTTCAAATTGACCATTGGAAATTTTCCACGAATTTGATACCGTACCAAATGGAGTTTGTAAAGAAGCGGAAGCATTTGTTAGGTAATGAGTATTAGGTACAGGTGCTATTTTAATGATTTTATAACCAGCTTTCAATGGCGATATGCCAGCGATTCTTTCATACATCCATTCACCAATGGCGCCGTACGCATAGTGGTTTAAACTGTTCATGTTCTGTGGGTTGAAACCTTCTTCTTTGCTATAGCTGTTCCAACGTTCCCAAATAGTGGTAGCACCTTGATTAATAGAGTAAAACCATGATGGATATGTTTCATTGAACAGCAACTTATACATCATATCTGTTTCGCCGGTTTTATCTAAAACTTCAGATAATAATGGGGTGCCTAGAAATCCTGTGCGTAAATGGTCATCAGCTTTAGAGATTTCTTCCATTAAATGATTTTTGGCATTTATTTTTTTGTTTTCGGATAGCAAATCAAAAGCCAAAGCCAACAAATAAGAAGTTTGTGTAGACGATACGCCCTTAACTTTGCCGCTTTCGTCAAAAAAGGTATCTTCAAAAGACTTGGATACTGTTTTAAATATCTCTTCATATTTTTTTTGTTCTTCAACTCTCCCCAATACGGCAGCACTTAGCGAAGTAAGTTTTGCCGAATGTGCATAAAATGCAGTGCCAATAAGATGAAGTGAAGTGTCTCCTCTATTGTCTCCATTTTCTGGGTAGGGCTGTAACCAATCTGAAAAAGACATCATATTGGAAATATTGTCTTTCGATTTCAGTTTATGATATGTTACCCATTCTTCCATCATTTCAAAATTATCTTCCAATATACTTTTGTCACCTGTGCGCAAATAAATTTTCCAAGGAATGATGGTACAGACATCGCCCCAACCAGAACTTCCTATTTTGTTGCCACGTGCATCTGGCACCGTCCATGGAATACCTCCATTTTCAAATTGCGCTTCTTTGACACTTTGTAGCCAACTTGCCCAAAATTTATACACATCTGCATTGAACATAGATGTTGGTCCAAAAACCTGCGCATCACCTGTCCACCCTAAACGTTCATCACGCTGTGGGCAATCTGTGGGTATATCAAAGAAATTTCCTCTTAAGCCCCAGACAATATTACTTTGTAGTTGGTTCAATTTGTCATTTGAAGATGTAAACGTACCGTTGTTATTAAAATCTGAATATTGTACAATACCAGTTACCCAATCATTTGTAGGCTCTTTAGAAGTATCGAAACCGCTTAATTCAATATATCTGAAACCGTGGAATGTAAATTTTGGCGTATATACTATATTACCATCTTCAGCGGCAATATAATAATCGGTAGATTTCGCCGATCGGTAATTTTTAGTATAAAAAGACCCGTCTGGTGATAACATCTCTGCGAACCTAATTTTTAAGGTATCTCCTTTCTTCATAGGGACTTTAACTTTAGGTACGCCAACCATATTCTGCTTTAGATCGAAGATTACTGTATTATCAATTTTTGTTATTTGTTTCGGGTTCAGCTCTATTTTTGCTTTTACCGTTGTGTGCCTTTTTGGTGTTAAAGCAATGTGATCGTCGAGATTGGTGGTTTCTACATTATGCCATTTATGATCATCAAATTCACCGGTAGACCATTTGGGCATTTCTAAAGCGGCATTGTAAATTTCACCATCATAAATTTCGGAAAATTGAATGGGTCCGTTGGTAGTTCCTTTCCAACTATCATCTGAAGTAATAATTTCTTTAGAGCCATCTTTCATGAGTATTTCTAATTGGCATAATATTTTGGGTGAAATAGTATTGTCCCATGGTGTTTTTCCCCAAAGTAACCTTCCGGAATACCAGCCAGATCCTAATTCAACACCAATAGTATTTTGATCAGATTTGATTAAATCGGTAACGTCATAGGTTAAAGTTTCAATTCTTTTATCATAGGTAGTAAACCCTGGCGACATTACATCATTGCTTACGTTTTTGCCGTTTATAGAAACATCAAACACACCTTTAGCTGTAATGTATAGCCTGGCAGAAGAAATTGTTTTGGACAGCTTAAATTCTTTTCTTAGATATTGTGGTTTATGAATAAGTACGTTACCGCGACCACGAATACTGTCTTTTGCAGTGTTAAGACCTACCCATTTTGCTTTCCAATCACTGTTTTGAAGTAATCCTAATTCGAAGTTTTGTAAAGTACTCCATTCTGAAGCTTCGCCATTCTGATCCCAATATCTTATTTGCCAGTATACTTTTTGGCGGGATTTTAATGTAGACCCTTTGTATTTTACCCAAGTAGATTGGTCTGTGTTTTGCTTTTTTGAGTCCCATAAATCAGGTTGGTCCGGCAATAAATCTTGATTGGTTGCAGCAACTATTTGATAAGCGGACTGGGCTGTGACCGTTGATTTAACGGGGAGTTTCCAAGAAAAAGTTGGTTCGTGATCATAAAATCCAACTGGATTCTTAAAGCCTTCAGAAACATTTAATTCCTTAGCGGCTGCTAATGTTTTTTTATGATTACAAGATAATTGGCTTAGAATAGTGATGCCTATTATTGTTCTCAGTAAAAAAGTTGTTGTTTTTGGCATCATTTTATTGAGTTTTGGTACGAAAATTATAGCTGCCTGGCTGAGCCATAATCTTAATAGCATTCTTTTCTATGTTTATTATTTTCAAGTTTGAATTTTCTTTGAACGTATTTCCGTTTTCTAATAGACTATCTATAGTATTATATGGAATATGTATCTCTGCCGTTGTATTTGCAGGTATAACTGTATTAAGATAGAAATTGTTATTTACTATCTTCCATGAAGAAGAGGCTTTGCCATAAGGCGTATCTAAACTGGCAGAAGCCATATTTATAAACTGGTTATTGGGTATTGGTGCAATTTTTATTTTTTTATAGCCAGGTTCTAAAGATGAAAGACCGGCAATTCGTTCATACATCCATTGCCCAACAGCCCCGTATGCATAATGGTTAAGACTATTCATACTTTGCGGATTATAACCATCTTCTTTGCTAAAACTATTCCAACGTTCCCACATAGTTGTTGCTCCTTGATTTATAGAATAAAACCAAGACGGATACGTTTCCTTGAAAAGGATTTTATACATTAAATCTATTTCGCCCATATTATCTAAAACTTTGGGTAAAATAGGAGTACCTAAAAAACCGGTACCTAAATGGTAGTCTGCTTTTTTGATTTCTTGCAATAAATGCTGTTGCGCTTTTATTTTCGTTTCGGGTTTTAATAAATCAAAATAGATAGCGAGTAAATAACTAGTTTGAGTTTGCTTTTTATTTTTAAATTTTCCGTTGATATCAAAAAAATTATTTTCAAAAGCAGAAGCAATGTTCTTATATAAATCTTTGTATTTTTTTTCATCATCAGTTTTACCCAATACACTAGCTATTTTAGAAACTAAATGTGACGAATGTGCAAAATATGCCATGTTTACAAATAGCCTTGGTGTATCGCCTCTATTACCTATTTTTCCTGTTTTTTCGGGGTAAGGCTGTAACCAGTCGGCAAAAGAATGTATGGTCGGGATAAAATTTTGAGATTTAGATTCGTAATACCCTACCCATTTTTTAGCCATTTCATAATTCTCTTCAAGTACTTTTTTGTCGCCTGTAATGTTATAAATATCCCAAGGAATAATAACAGCTGCATCGCCCCAACCTGAACTAGCTTTATTATTTTGTAACACATCTGGAATAATAAATGGGACTAACCCATCACTATGTTCAGATTGTGTTTCGCGCATGCTTTGCAACCAAGCCGTCCAAAATGCATGAGTGTCAAAATTAAACATAGCAGTTGGTGAAATTACCTGTGCATCTCCCATCCACCCCAAGCGCTCATCACGTTGCGGACAGTCTGTAGGTACATCTAAAAGGTTATCACGTAAGCCCCAGGTAATATTACTTTGAAGTTGGTTTAATTTTTCATGTGAAGATGTAAATGAACCAATTTTTTTAATATTTGAATGTTGTACCATGCCTTTTATCCAATTTGTAGTTGGTTCTACAGATTTATCATATCCTGATAATTCAACAAATTGAAATCCATGAAACGTAAATTTTGGAGACCATTCTATTGCGCCATTTTTTGCCGCGATATAATAGTCGGTAGATTTGGCAGAACGGTAATTTTCTGTATAAAATGTACCGTCTGATAACAACATCTCGGAAAATCGTATGGTTAGCGTATCACCTTTTTTCATAGGTACTTTTACTTTTGGAACGCCCAGCATATTCTGTTTCATATTAAATACAACCGAAGATTTTGTAGTTGATACAATTTCTACATCTTTTAAAACCTCAGTTGTTTTAACTGTTTCATGACGTTTTGGTCGTAGATTAACACTATCTGAAATAGCTGCATTTTGGGTAGTTTCCCAAGTTGAAGCATCAAAAGTAGCTTTTGTCCAACCTTGAATTTCTAAATTAGCATCATATACTTCTCCATCATAAAGACTTGCAAATCTTCTAGGACCGTTTGTGGTACCTTTCCAAGATTCATCGGAAATTATTATTTTTTTAGAACCATCTTTTAGTGTTATTTCTAACTGACATAAGATTTTAGGCGAGGCAAAGTTATTATATACTGACTTGCCTCTGCTAATTCTTCCTGAATGCCATCCAGATGCCAACTCTACAGCAAGAATGTTTTTGCCAGCTGTTACTAGTTCGGTCACATCATAAGTAAGTGTTTCTATGCGTTTATTGTATGGTGTCCAACCTGGAGAAAGCACATCATTACTAACATTTTTTCCATTTAAATAGACATCAAAAACACCTTTGGCCGTTATATATAGGCGTGCAGATTTAATAACTGTTGATAGCTCAAAGTTTTTTCTTAAATATTGGGGTCTGTGCATTAAAAAATTCCGTACTCCTTTAATGCTATCTTTTGCAGTATCTAATCCTGTCCATTTTGCTTTCCAATCACTATTCTTTAGAAGACCTAATTCGAAATTTGCCGTTAGACTCCATTTAGAAGGTTGGTTTTTTTCACCCCAAAACTTTATTTGCCAATATACTTTTTGCCTCGATACCAATTTAGGACCTTTATAGTCTACGAAAGTAGATTTGTCCGAATTGATTTTCTCGCTTTTCCATATATCAGGATTATCAGGGAGCAGCTTTGGTGAACTTGCCGCAATAATTGAATATGCAGTTTGATATTTTACCTCTGGGGGAAGCTTCCAAGAAAAAGTTGGAGACGCATCATAAAACCCTACAGGATTTTTAAATCCTTCACTAACTGTTAAGTTTGTTGCTACTAAATTTACTTCTTTTTGAGAATAGGAAATTACCGGCAGATAAATAAATAATAATATGCTTAATGGTAATATTAGTTTTTGTGAAATTGTATTCATTGGTTGAATTAGCGGCTATGATATCTGTATAGAGATGTTTAGTTCATTGGAGTTTACATCAAAATATGCCATTATTGGAATTGCTTCTGCCCCTGGGACCATATTGAACATTCGTTTTTTCGAAGTCTTTTTTATTTTAAGAGGTACACTAGAAGTTATAGTTACAAGACCCTCTGGTTTGCGCACTGTAATTTGATTGTTGCTTACTTGCGTGACAACTTCATTAGAAGGTGATATTATTGGTAAAACGAAAGCCGTATCTATAGTAATTTTTTGATTGGTCTTCGCAATAATACGTATCTCGTTTTTCGAAGCTTTATATAAGACATCAAATTCTGAAGCAGTTTCTTCTACAGAAATGTTGTCGTGGTCCTTTAATTTACATTGAGCATTTATTCGTATTTCTCCATCAGCGTCATCAGAAGAAATAATTGCCGTACGGTCAAAAATGTTTGAATATAATCGACCATTTGCGATGGTTTCTACTCTTGAAGTGAAGGGAAAATCTTCACCTGGGTTAGGTTGTTGATTTAACGATTCTACCAGTTTGTATTCTGCCATACTTGCAGCTAATAATAGACCCACTTTATTATGGTATAATAGGGACATTGCACCACCTGTAGCTTGGCGGTAATGACCGTCTTTGTATATAGCATCATACGCGGTTACGGTACCTCTCCAATCTCCACGAGCAAATAAACTGGTGTCTATTTCTTTATAGTGCTTTACACCATCGGCTATACTTCTAGGTAACGGGGTCGAAGTGTTTATTTTTGGGAGTTCATCCCAATTATCCAATAAATGGGCCAATGGCTTTGTGTGAGCAAATGTGTGGTGTATACAAGGTTTAATACCGTGTGAAACATAGTGTATGCCACCATGTAACAAACCGTTATTGGTACATCTTTTGAGTAACTCGGTATATTTAACCGCTGCCGTACCTAATGCAGGGTTTCTATCGGCCATTAAGACCAAAGCAGGTTGGCTACCGTCACAAGTTCGGCTTCCCCAATACGTCCATTTAAACATGCGGGTTCCCCAGCCATTATCCCATCCACCGTCAGGTAACATAAATTCTAAATGCGTGCTTAATGATTTTTCTAAAAGTTCTAAAAGTTCTTGATCGTTTTCATGAACTGCATACAATACAATATTGTTTAAAGATTCTTCTACATTATAGCCTAAATCAATACCCGGTAATTTTTTAGCACTCAATTTGTGGGCACTTGGCTTTATTTCTCCATATAGAAAGTGGTTAGGGTTTGTGAAATAGGGTTTTATTGCATGCGCAAGTTCTTTGCTTCTGGTAATGTATTCTTGTTTATTGAGCATCTTGCCAATTAGGTTCAATGCGTATATTGTAGTTGCTCCATAATTTACATTGGTGGCATCGATTGAAGGGAACTTTTTGTATACGAAATCTGCGGCTTTCGATAATCTATCTGTCCATTGTTTTCTTCGATTATCCTCTAATAAATCACCATGATAATGTAAGGCTTCTGCAAGAGAAATGGCTCCAAAAACCGTGATTCCGTTCCATGATTTTGGATTCAAATCATTAGACCAACCACCACTTGGTAATGTTACATTTTTTGCCCACTCCATTACAGCAATACCTGATTGAAGATATTTTTTGTCGCCTGTGTATTTTGCCATTGCAAGAAGTGGGTAGACAGCATCCATCATTCTACCATGAACTTTGTTACAGGCCGGGCAAATAAACATACCCTGTATAGCTGGATCTTTTGAATCCAATACCTGAGTTTGAATTAGGCCATCGCACCAATCTTTTAATAAATCGAATGTTAATTTTTTGAATTCTGGTGAATGTGGTTCTGTGGTAACTTTATTGTTACAGGAATTTAGTAAGCTAGATAGAGGGACTGTTAACCCTAAGCTACCAAATGCAGAGAGTTCAATGAATTCTTTTCTTTTCATTCGAAATATGTTATAGAATTATGATGATGCCCTAAAAAAACAATTATGGCCTATCACAAGTATATAAGAGTTTAACCGAATAAGCATCCTGTACTGTACTGAGATGAAAAAATGTTGTTTTTTACTAAACATGATCATCAATTTCTGAATTATTTCTTTACAAAAGAATAAGAAAAGTATTGTTGTGCATGAATTATATACTTCAAAAAGACACTCTGGAGAACTAGAGATTTTGTGGTCTAGAATTTTAGAGGAAAGTATAAAAGAAGATCTTTAATGTATTTTCTTGATGAGGGAATTAATAATTTTACTTTCGATTATGAGCATAGAAAATAATCTTAAAGACAACAATTAATACCTTTACACAGCTATGTCGTCATTTATGGTTGTAAGTTCTTTTTCGACAATTGATTTCGACCAAATTGCAAGACCAAATGTAAGAACACCCAATCGCCCAATAAACATTAAGAGAATAATTGTAATCTTACCAACTGCGCTTAAATCGCCTGTTATACCCATGCTTATACCTACTGTGCCAAGAGCCGAGGCTACTTCGAAAATTATTTTTTCTAAATCGAAATCTTCTGAAAATGTAAGAATAAAAATTCCTAAAAAAATTAGTGAGGTGTAAAATATGAAAGAAGAGGTTGCAATGTATAAACGTTCTAGTGGGATAACTCTACCAAAAAATGTTATTTGTTGTCTACCTCTTAGACGACTTTTTATTATTGAAAATACCGCTGTTAAAGTTGTTATTTTAAGTCCGCCCGCTGTACCAGATGGAGATGCTCCTATATACATTAAAAAGACTGTTGCTATTAAAATAGGAGTGGTAAAGGTTCCAAAATCTAAGGTATTAAAGCCTACGGTAGTCATAGCGGACATCGCTTGAAAAAAGGCAGCATAGGCCCTTGTTGAACCATCTAGGTTAGTGATTGATGGTTCGTAACCATAAAAGAATAAGAACGCAATACTTAATAAAATTGAAAGACCTATTAAAATTATTTTAGTGGTGAAACTAAGTTTGTGCGACTTGTGTTTAAACCAAAGTACAAAGTCGGTCACTACAATAAAGCCAAGTGAGCCACCAATGGCCAAGAAAGAAATTATAAAGTTTACGAAACCATTGCCTACATAATCGGTAAAACCAGAATTGAATAAACTAAAACCGGCGGTGCAAAAGGCACTAATGCTATGAAAAATAGCATTCCATATGGCGTGTAAATTATCCATACCATCCATTTTAAATGCCATGAAAAATAATATGGCTCCTATGACTTCCATAATTGTGGTAAAAATAATTACCGATTTTAAAAAGTCCTTGATTTTTATGGTGACGGGTAGTGTAAATTCTGAATTTAGAATAGCCTTGTGCCATCTTGTAATTCTCTTGGTAGTTGAAAGTAACATAAAAGTAGTAAAAGTGAGGTAGCCAATACCCCCTAATTGAAATAACAGCATAATTATAAATTGACCACCAAAATTATAGCTGTCAAAGATACTTATGGTAACTAGGCCGGTTGTAGAAACTGCAGATGTTGCTGTAAATAGATGGTCTAATAGTGGTGCTGATGTTTTTTGAAAAATAGGCAGCGAAAGTAAAATAAACCCTACTACTATATATGTTAGAAAACCGTAAAATAAGTTTTGTTGCGGAGAATGTTTTAATTTAAGTTTTAAGTATTTGCTATTCCACTTCTTTAAGTATCCCATGTTATTTAAGCTTACGGCTAGTAATTTAATTAATTCGTGTTACACGTTTTAAAAAAAAGTTCGATTAATTGGTTTTACAAGCGAGGACTTTGTAGTTAATTACTTGAAAAATCACAAAATAAAATCAAGAAACCCTGCAAAATATAATATTTGCAGGGTTCTTTCTGTTGTGACCTCGACAGGATTCAAACCTGTAACCTCTTGAGCCGTAATCAATAATACTTAGGTGTTTCTACTACCTCTCTTTTATATAAATACTCTGTTACATAGCTATTTAGCTTATAAATAGTGCTGTTCGTTAATATCTGTTATTAGTTTAATATCTATATTTTTCTGCAAATATTCTGCAAGTGATTTATATTTGCAGAAACTAATAAGTTATGAGCTATAACATTTCTATACGTTTAGATACACGAAGAAAAAAAGAAACGGGCATGTACCCAGTAAAGCTTCGGGTATATGGTAAGGCAAGTAGAAAAGAAAAATGGTATGGACTAGATATTGATTTACTGGAGAAAGATTATACATCAATTTGGCTTAATCCAAAAAATAAGAACCTTAGGGGTG